>ENA-UOTX01000799-UOTX01000799.1-compost-metagenome-genome-assembly--contig:-NODE-799-length-29700-cov-24.187827_pt1 | contig 29700 bp, 26 predicted proteins | sample MGYA00238143_ERZ746982 | MGnify/ENA primary metagenome ERZ746982 (study PRJEB28758, sample SAMN06268862) | compost metagenome | isolation source: single cell | place: USA: California, Emeryville, Joint... | reverse complement strand
GGGTATTATCGGTAAACTGGCTTTATTGACTGTAGAAGCGAAATGATGGAGGGTCATAGATTCCCTTTAAAGTAAAACCCATAGACTTGAGCTTAGGCTTCGAAAATGAAACGCAATTGAATCCGCTCATATCGTTTTAAACTGTTCCCAGTATTAAACTACCAGCCAGCACAAAACTAAATTAAAAGACCAAATAGGAGATTACATGATGAAATTTAATTTAGGATGACATCATCGAGCCTTAATTTTTTGTGCTCCAACTCATAAGTTGCAATTATTCATAAATACCGGTTAAAACCTCCTCATTCCTCTCTCTGTTCTCCAAATCCTCACTCTTGGCTTCCTCCACGTTCTGTTTCTGAACACCGTGAAGGTGCTTCAAAAATTAAAAGAATACGTTTTGCACATTAAAATTCTCCAAACCCGGCAGTTTGACTCGCACTATGAACTCTGATTTATTGCAATCTTAGTACATGATATTGAAAATTAAGCAAAGTAAGAGAGCAACCTATTTTTCTTCATCTATATCATTTAATTAATGCAATTCGTTGCTATTCTTGCTATTTTGTAGCAATGTACATTACTAAATATAAAAATTGCTAACAAACTGAAAAGGGTGTCTTTGCGTGATTAACCGTTAAGCTTCGTTATTTTCAAGCGATGCAAGACTAGTGAGGTGCATATGGGATTAAAAACGCGCTGAAACCTAAATTTAAAATTGGTCTTATTCAAACGTGTGTTTTGGATTAATACTTTGATCAGGTAATGTCTTAATTGGATTAATTTTTGCAGAAAATTAAGCACCGATTACGTATTACGTAATTAAAACATATCAAAAACCAAATTGAATTAGCAAATTAATACGCCATACGTCTACTTTAAAAGGGTTCCCGAGTTGAAAGTATAATTAAAAAATCCTAAGCTAAAAAGCGTCAAAAATTCGCAACGCAAAACTCACATAATTCAACCATGGAAATTGAACAAACCACCCAAGAGACCTGCATGAGACAGCTCCGATCCAGGACAAAGATGACTGAGCAGCCAAGAGAGTCTGTCCTCCTCCTCCCTTCAAAGAAAATTCAAAAAAGAAGGGCTAAATACCAAAAAATTGAAGATAGCATCAGAATCGCTCTCCTTGAAGCGGTTAAGAAGAGAGGCGAGAAACTCAAAACAGTAATCCAATGCGTTCGTATAAGTTTCTGATTTTTATTCGCTAGGCTGCTAATAGATTGAAAATTAACTACTCATCAGCCAAGTCGATCCTGTTTACCTACCGAAAGAAGGGCAGGATCTGCAAGAAAACAAACGGACCATGCAAATCGACAACAGACAGCGCTGATGAAATCGCCCTCATCAAAAAAGAAGATTCTGACTCCGATACTCAGATTGTCCAGGTATATCTTATTTAAATATATCAACGAATTAATTTATTTGGATAGGACCTCACTTCCCAAGGCAGCACCCCTGAAAAGGTAGATTCTCCAACCCAGGATAGAGTGTTAAACTGTGATTCGAATTCAGAACACTCAGATACCCCAGTCCAACCGACGAACGTCTCGGCGTATTTAAAGTGCTTCTCAAAAAGCACCTCAATCCTTGAGAGAATCAAGTCTTTATCAGAAAATTTGGTATTGGAATCTCATAATGAAAAGAAACTGGGCCCTTCCCTCTCATCAACCCAAATGAGTGCCTCTATGAGGAACTTAGTGTCTTCCCTGGAAGGTATAGCAGCTTATTTCCGGCTTTTTTCTGATAAATTGTTTGATTAGATTTGATTTGTGATATCCAGAAACTGGGCGGTACTCCTCCAATGAACCCTGTGCCAATTAACACAATGAACACGATGCCTACGCAGAGGTTTACCCCAATGCCTCATTTTCTTCCTCATAACCCCTCGCTTTTCGGGTTCCAGCCACTATTTTTAATGAGACCAAATGCTGTGAATAATTCCAATCAATTATTCTGATTCAGATTTGTGATATAATTGTGTTGTTAGGTATGATATGATAATCTTGACTTCAGTCGGTCAATATATATGATTTATATACCCGTGCTTTTTTTTCATTGTTAATATTATATTCGCGTAAAGCTTATACAATCTCAAAGAGAAAATACTTTTCTCTTTGCTTAATTGTTGTTTCTTGGGGAGTTAGTAGAGTGCAGGAAGTGTAGGAAAGGCAATTACATAATCATTTCAGAGTCATGATGGGATTAAAAAAAGGGAAAAATTATCACAGAAAAAGCTATTATGGAACGAATCGGCGTTGATTCTTGACGAAATACAACAGTTAGTTTCAGAAATTTAGACTTAAAAACGTTACTGTATAAAGTATATGGTCGAAAAGGGACTTTGGTGATGTAAATCCATTGAAATTACAAACACTCACTTATTTGTTAATTATTCGCCTCAATGTCCCTTTGAGAAGGCTTACTTTCGTTGGTTTTGTCTGGAAGTTCAATTTTTTTGCCTGACTGCACTGAATTCTCCACTACCAACGATACATCCTGAGGCTGAACTCCTCCTTCTTCCTGCTTTGGAGGTTGCTCCTGTTCATCTTCGTCCTCGTCAACCTCATATAACTGCTGCCAATTAACATCTAGCTCTTTTTCCACTTTGTCCACTTTGTCCAATTTCCCTTTCTTTTTCTCAATTACGTCCTTAAACACCTCCGTTTGCACGAGCTTAAACTTCTCAATTTTTCTAAAGCAGGCCATGTTGGCATAGAATACGATTCCTCTAATGATCATATAAGCATAGTAGCTGCCACCAGTTTGAATAGTCGGGTCTTTCAGATGTGAAAGAACGAATCCTGTTTGAACGATCCCTCCAATAGTGTACAAAATGACGAATAATACATAACCCCATCGAGCCACTTTCTTAGGCCCTCCTTTAAACCATTTCCACGGTTGATCGCTTTCGATGAGCAAAATTATGACTGAATAAAGAATTATAATGAGTCCGAGAACGTAAACTATCAAATTCATGTAGAGATTGACAAAGAGCAGGTTCTCTAGACGCAAGAACCCCTTCATCAAATATTGTACAGTTGAATTGCTTTGACTTTCAGGTGATTTTTCCTGAATGACACAGGTTAGTGCATATGCTTCCACCATTAGGTAACCTGCTATCGCCAAGGACGATAAAATTGTGAAGATTTTCCAATACAATTTATAGCGTTTGTTCTTTTTATAGGCTCGAGCGTATGATTTGGAAATCTGAAGATCACCTTGTGTATTTCTTTCAACCTGTGAAGAAGAAGCCGAGTTTTCGTTTTCCATTTTGTTCTCCTCGTCATTGAGATTCTTATTGACATGCACAAGGCCATTTGTTGGCTTATTGTAATTGATTTCTTCATCAGGATTGGGGAATGCAACTTGATAATTCGAAGTGTCTAAAGCTGAAGCGTTTAAGTGGTCCACAGTCGTTTCGCCTGCCATAGCAATTGGACGTTTTTCCTTGTGGTTAGCTTGTTCATTGTTTTCCTGGTTGCTTTCATTCATTTGGATGAGTTTTGGTTGTCTAACTATATCCTTTCAATTCAAATAGCGTCAAATAAAAATGAGTAAGAATTTGTGAATTAACAACTAATAGTGGCCCTCTTTTAAGCCCAACTATTCACTTCTGTGGCGTAGTTAACGTTAACAAGCCTAGGGAGTCTGACATGATGCAAGATGCAAGAGAGAGGAAAAATAGAATATCGATAATGACTTGAAATATGAGAAGATATTGATCATTTTGTGAGAGGATTAGTGTTTTTTTTTCTAAATATTAAGCATGAATCAATTCCTTTCTTAATAGAATTTGAATTCAGATGAGTTGACGGCTCTTCGACATTGCACTCTACGTATTTTTCTAAAGACAACTAATTAATATGACAAAAATGTTTTGATTACAAATCCCATTCATCAGTTAATTGCAATATTGTCAGCGAAAATCTAACAATAAACAGGGAGACTTTCTCTCCAGACTCCACCCCAGGAGTATTCGACTTTGACCCTTGTTATAATCAGCTATAATATCTCGAATTCCATCATTATTATTAGAAAATATCCATCAATTCGAATTCGATTGCTTCTGTTATTCTTAATTCCAAATTACTATCGCCATAATCTCTTGCTCTCTTCTATAGCAAGTTTGCTAGGTGAATGCCATTACGCTTGACGAGTCAGAATTGTTGTAACAAAATCTGTCAATCCAAATCGCCAGAATTGAGAACGAATTGAATTACAGGTCAAAATGCTGATGGTCCTAATTTCTCGGGATCCACCTGTAGCAAGGTTCTAAGTATCATGTCCTACCAAAATTTTTCATTCTTTTGAGAATATTTAGGGACTATTTGCTTCAACTTAAAATGCTCTCACTGGCGGAGGTATGGATCAGATTTAATTGAGAAAAAAAATAAATATTTCTGAGATGTTAAACTAGTTTGCAAAACAAGACTCTCAGCGAATTAGTTGCGACATTGCACCATAGAGAAATTATAATATCGTTAAACAGAAAGTGACCCATCAATGATCACACGAACCAAGCGCAAGCTTTTGCGCCGAGAGCTCCGGAACACCCGCGAAATCGATCCTTTGAAAGAAAAAACATTAAGCACAGATTCCGAATTGATTATTGAAACCAATCTCAACGTCAATTCTCGCGGACTCGCTTCATTTACGAACTTCCTGGTGTGCTTGTCCGAGTACCCATGCGAAGAGGATCTACGAGCGCTATTTAACCCAACAAATATTATGAAAATCAAGTTGAATTCGCCTCAAGGAAAGGAGCTGCTAGCAGAGATAACCAATGCGAAGGTACTAGAGAAAAGGCACTGGGCTGAGCTGTTTTATTTGAGTTTTCCGGATAAATTCTGCCGTTTATCGAAGGAATACGCCGTCTTTCTCTTTAAAAATTTGCTGCAAAACAACTATTTCGACTCTTTGGAAAAACTGCTGTGCATCAATCATTTTTTATTAGCGCCGTTCTGGGAAAGCGTTGAAGGTCCTTCCATCGAGAAGGTCAATCTCACGCTTTATATACTGAAAAGGCTTGTAAATAAATACGTTAAAATCGCATTGGATATCAACACGCAAGACGTGCACAGCTTCGATCGAATTCATTACAAAATGATTGAAAATTTGCGACTAGAATTTTCGAGTTTGCTCAAACCGCTGTTCGAGTCGATAAAGAAGAAGACTAGCTGCATGTACGCTTTTATTCTTGTCTCGCAGATGATCCAGAAACTGCACTCGCTCAACCTGCTAGTAGGTTTAGATAAAGACGATCTCGATCGCCTTTCAATAAAGCTTAATCATCCTCAGCGCGAAGCGTTCACTGAGCTTTTCTACACGAAAAATGAAAAATCGTCAGATCGCAATGCGGTTCTAAACAGCCCCGTCCTCGCAGACATGCGCGAGAGTCTGAGCCAGGCTATTACTGTCTATGAAACTCGCAATTCGTGCTCGTTTTCTGAGATATGGCAGGCATTTGAGACCTTTCTCGAAGGATTGGAGTACCTGAAGGAAAACAGACCAGGCGCGTTCAATATTATGATGGAATTCAAGATTCTTTTGCAGACGTCAACGGAGATAATTGAATATTTCTGCACTAAGCCCACGAATAATAACACCACTAACATGTACTTCCTTGACGAGTATCTCTTGAAGCTGAAGCCATTCATCGAGCTGATGACGACGAAGCGCCGCAGCGGGCTAAAGGTGATTTATCTCAAAGCAAATCAAAATTTCGACAAGGAACCCAATGAAAACGTGCTCAATCTCCTCGAGCCGAAATCGGCAGTAGTTCAGCCAGATAACCGAGAGCTGCTGATTTCCAAGCATCAGAACAAAGAAAAAGTCGTTAGCAACGCCGATATCCTCGTTGATATTAAATTCGTGAGCAAAATCCAAGAAACTATTCAGAGACTGAAGTTTATTTACGATATTCAAGAGAGAATCATTGGAGGGAAACTATGGGCAACTGACCAGAAAGTCATATCTAAATTCATCAAACTCCTCTTCAAAGTGCTGCGAGATAACGTCAAGTACGACACTGAGGCTGTGACGATTATCGAGGAAATGCTGCTGAAATTCTTGACGAATATCCCGCTGGGCAAAAAGAATCTTTTCTTATTCAAATCGCACTACGAGGCGTTTTCAGAAAACAATGCCGATTCTGTCAAAGCGCATATCAAAATCTTCCGACAAATTGAAGAAAAATTGGATATCCTTGTCAGAGGAGAGGACAAAAACGCCGAAAAAACCCCGAAGAAGGTCTCTGCAGATGTTGTTGACCTTCCTGAGCCTTCTGACGAGAGAGAGCCGATAATCAGCAGCGCGCAATCAAACAACAACGAGCAAAACGACACCAGCAGAATATTACTAGAAAGCTATAACCGCGTATGTGCGCTTAACGTAGACGACCTCTTCCAAAACCAGCAAGAATGCCGGAAATTTTATGAAAGCTACTGCTTACTGCTGAGAAACCTAGATGCTATGAAAGATATCGCAGCGACGCATCCATTGAAGACTAGCTTCGATGAGTTTCTCGAGAAACTCGAAGATATCAGTCTCGCATTAGGACGAAATATTATTTATTGCTTTAGTAAAAGAGGCAATGAGAGGGAGTTTTTCTGTACGATGATGCCTTTGTTGAAGAGAGCGGCTGAGAAGTTCAATTTGAGCGAGGACCTGTATAATTTTACATTTTATTATAATTTTGAATGGAAGTTGGTGACTTCATCGGTGTTTCGGTTGGAGAAATGTTTCGGAGGTAGGGTTTTAAGGTACAAGTCGCCGTATGTAGAGCGTGTGCCGGGAGAAAGGGATATTAGCAAAAGGTTGATATTGGACTACCAGGAAAGGACGTTTACAGAAGAGGAGATAAATTATTATTTTGATTCAGAGCTGAGACTTTTCGAGGAGTCACAAGACGGGTTGAATCATTTCAAGAAATATATAATAGACAATTTCGACAAATTTAGATTTTTTGAAGCCCATTCTCAGGAAGAGCGGCAACGGAGAAAGTACATTATCTTTGCGCATAATGAAAAGTTCAAACCGAAACGCAATATGTTGTTTTATTATACATTCTGTAACCTTAAGTTCCTGACCTTTTGATGTCTTTCCTTGTTGAATGCTTGTACATGTAAATACAGAGCATATATATATATCGGAGCGATTTAATTCATTTCCGAAGTTGAGCTTTAGCTTGCTAATCTTTGTTTAAAGGACATTTTAAACCGTAGTGATGTATTTGAGCAAGTAAAGAAAGTTGCAATGTAGGTGAGCAAGTTGTAGATAGTGCATGGTAGTATTTCCAATGAGGAATAAATTTGAATTGAATTCACTAAATTTCCAGTCATTGGCACTAAGCAAGAGTGATTATAACCCAAAGATCCAGTTTAGATTGAGAGCAAGTTATTGGATTATTCTACATGATAATTTTCTTCATTGCTCAGAAAAATAAATTACTTTTGAATACTAAATTAGGGTATTAGCTTTTTGATGGCTTGATAGTTTAAAGTAGTGTTGCTATATTTAAATGATCGGTGGTCTAATACAATCGATGTTTCAGTATCTTATTGAATTATTTACAAATTTTGTGTTAGTTGGTAAAAGATCATAAAGATATGTTCGCGTTGCTCCGAGTTTTGAGCGCAGTTTTATTTAAATGGCGAGTACAACCAAAAAAAAAAAAGACAATGAGAAAAACTCACGAACAGCCTAGTGAACTAATTTGTCTCTAACATTAATTACCATTTACAATTAAACCTGTCAAATTTACCAGATTGATTTTGCTTAAATAATAAATTATAAAATAATGCACACTAACAGGAAAAAAATTTCGCAATTAATTAGGGATCGGCAGGTGCTTTTTGAAGACAAATTACTTAATTCAAGAATCAATGAAATTCCATAGCTGTATTCTCTTCATTGCGACACTCTAATCAGTAAAGAAGGATTTGGGTCTTTTCTTAACCTTTTAATAATGGCCACTTTGCCCGTCTTAGTGTCGCAACAGCAAGATTATAGCACACATAAACCTGTTATCAAATACATACACACAGGCATATTTGTTAGCGAAATCATGAATTAAACTTTAGAAAGTCTCACAAATGCTATTAGCAATAAGGATTCTAACACGACTAAAGCTACCACACAAAATCGAATTGTTGAGATGAAAAATGATTACCAAAGTAGCACCATAGGATTCGAAAACATCACATATGTACCACCTTCCAGTATTGATAAATCCTCTTTTCAGCGCTGAGTTTCGAAAAGTAGTTAAACTTAGACTAACTCTCACATGATATTAGCTTTTCAAATCAAAATATTTGAATGTATCAACTGCAAGTGACGGTTTTTATTTAATTACAAATTCACACAGCGGGTCTTTGAAAAATCATGACTACTAGTAGCATAGAAGAAGAAGTCAATTACACCTCACTTATCGAATTGTTCGGCACCTTCTTCGAGAAGGTCACGAACTCACACCCTCTGAAAGACCCTCTAAACAAACACTTAGCCGATTTTAAAAGAATGCTCTACACAAACAAATCAAACCTCCAAGTCGTAGAAACCTACCTCGACGATCTTAAGAAAAAGACCCAAGGCTCAGCGAAGACCGTCAAAGGTTTGGCCACAGACCAACAGCTTACATCTGAAAATCAAAAGATTTCTCAGAAATCTGACACAGTACGGTCTAACAAGCGATACAAGACGTTCGGCCCTGAGACATCTAGAACAGGAACAAAAACACATAAGTTTGAGACTCTTAACGTGTCAAGCTTCATCAAGAACCGGTCTCTTGAGCATTCGAATCAAAAGCAGAGTTTGTTGGCCAAGTATAGCCATATCTACGAATTTGAGCTCGATTCAAGCAATTTTTATCGGTTGATTGCTGTCGGGACTATCATGCATCTTATTAATGCCTCTGAGTCAAGCGCGAAGCTCTCAGAGATCATCGAAGATGTCGCTTCCCATAAAATTGTACTAAAAAACTACTACTATAGCTACAGTCATGAGGAATACGCTAATGTGTTTTGTGGGTACATCGAGCAGATTCTACTTGCGAAGAAAGAGGGGAAACCAGTGCAGTCGATCTTGCAGCTTTTCCAAGATATGGTGAAATATGATCATCTGTTTAACATTGCATTGCTTTGCTATCTCAAGGGAAAGCTCATTAATTTCGTTACGGAGCAGCTTCCGAAAGGTCCGTGGAACAACCAGACCGTGTGGGAGCAGTTGCATTCGTCCGATATAACTGAGAAGATACTTAATAATAACCCGATGATTTTCGAATCCCTGCTTCATATACTGCCGTTTCTCTTGAACCTTCGAATCGTGACTCAAATAACCGAAAACGGCACTCTCTACGAAAAATCCTACTCGAAGAGAACGTTAGGAGTAGTAGAGGAGAATCCTAGCTCTCCAGAGAATTTTGGGCAAGCGATACATCTTCTGGTGGAAAAGATTTTCACAACGAGCAATTTTTATCTGTTAGTACCATCAAATCTCAGTACCGTTATGAATACGCTTCCTCCTCCTCAGATGAGCAATAGAGCAATAATCGATGATATCAAGCAAAAGTACTCGATGAAAATCACCCTGAAATCGGCCTCTCATGAGAATAAAACGGCTGCAACCGTAGACACTTATCAATCTTCAAACTCGTCTACGTCTCGCCGTCAGATAGATACAGAGGTTGGCGTGTTGTCGGATAGGGTAAACCAGAGTCCAGGAGGTAAAAACGTATTGAATGGGGTCAAAAGTCCGAGGTTTTTCATGACGCCTTCCAAATTACAAGGGGCTGACTCGGGCACAGAACTCGTAAAGGATGCTCCTCGATCAGAGAAGAAGAAAACTGCAACTGAATACTCTGAAATTGTAAATGGATCTCTTCATTATCAGCTCGAGAGAAGCAATGGCAAAGAAAATAAAATAACCTTCGAAAAGAAGAGCCCTCAGGAGCGCAAAGATAAGGACAATAAAGACCGTTATTCCACAAGCAATCTACCAGAGAGCAGAACATCTTCTCTCCCTTCAGCTCGCATTTCTCCTCAATCAACCAACTCCCAGGGTTACCCGGAGCGTAGAGACGAGGCTTCTTATGCATCGAAGCAAATAGAAACTGATGAACGAGCGCGTCAGCAACAAATCGCTCTTAACCAACTTGAAAGTCCATATGATCTTTATATAAAGACAAAAAGCCAACATACTATCGCGACTGCTCGCCCTTTACCTGACGATAAGGTCAGCGGCTTGAGTTCTCGGCCAGGAAGTGTTACCTACGCAGGAAACCCGTTCAATTACTCGACTCCTTACGACAACTATGTAAGTAGCTATAATTTCCCAAGTCAGACCAATCCACTTAGCACTAACCGTATCCCACCATCCCATACTCATACCCTCTCAACAGAGCCTTCAGACCTAATTCAGAAAACAACGATGGCCTCACATTCGCAAGCATCAATCATGAAAACTAGCTCAGATTCGCCTTCAGCAGAAACAATGAACAAATACACAAAATTTCCAGGCGAACACCCGAACCTAGGTTTCGATAGCTACCATTTCAGTTCAGTTTCAGACACTGATCAAGCGCTTCGCGAGAGACTTAAAACTATAGGAACTCTTGCGCCGAAGGCAAATGATGCAACTCCATCGAATCCTTTCACTCAAGTAAGTGCAAAGAATATTACTACCATCGGCTCAATGTCACAAAACACGCAATATTCTTATAATCAGCAACACTCGAGACATAATTTCCATGCAAAAACTCTCCCAAGCTATGCAATTCCTATTCCTCTCGCTCAAGACTCGATGACCACCACCAATGCGGCTCACATGTCAAGCAAGGTCTTGGTTAATGAAAGTTTTCATTCTAACTTGCCAAGCGGAGTCTCCTATAGTAGCAACATGGCTCAAAACTTGACGGTAACTAACCAGTCATCAAGGTACGGCACAAATCAAGTCCCTGTCTCAGTTGACAGTAGTTTTACGAAAAATAACTTTTATTGAATGTTTTTCTTGTGACGCGTTTATCAAACATGCAGTCCTGCTCTTTCAACTTGAGATATCATTTGTATTTATCTTTTAAATCGATTATCATTATGTGAAAATTAGCATTTGAAAATACGGTCTTTAGGAATTGCTTATCAGTTGATAAAAAAGCTAAGTAAGTGCTAATTAGCTCAAACAAACCGAGAGATGCTGTCTCGCCAAAGAATGGTACTGGTCAAACGGATCGGGCTCTTGGTAATATTTGTTCCATTCCGGATAAAAGGGACAAGAAGGAAGATCTTTCTATTACAAAATGGACTCCCTACAGCTCAAAACTTGAAGTCGTAGACTTTTGGTAGGAATATCAACCTAGAAGGCTTGTGTTGTTAGTGTTGTTCTCTTTGAAATCCTTCACAACCTTTGTGTGAAAATTTTTACAATTTCAATTTTTATACAAATGATAATTCAATTATCAACAAACACTGTTAACCCCTTTACGGATGCATTTCCTGTGATGGTAAATAACTGATTCTGAGTATTATTATGATATAACTCATATGAAACACTGCTTTTGGTTAGAGATGAAACGTTCGTCATGTTGCTACAAGTCTTTCATTCCTGCTTCCAAAAATTGTAAAAAGATTTACCAGATTTTCAGCAAATTTTTCCTCTTGAAAGTAGTATCAACGGAGGTGTTTCATACTAAATGATACTAAATGCATTAAAGTATATCGGTTGCTTGTATGGGACATAAATCGCTGGTTTTCAATAATATGAGAAGAATACCCATGGAATGCAGAGCGATTTCATCGAAAGTCAGTCACAAAATTGCTTTTAGTTTCGTATCCAGTACTTATTTTTCATTCGGCTAAATTTTTGAGGAAATCAGCCTATTGGAAATTTAATCACTGTCTCCCAGAGTAAAAATTCGTCGAAACGAAAAACCGAAAATTCTTTTATTTTTCATCCAAAATAAAAGATCAGCAAGATGTGATCAATAGTTAAAGTTTAGAAAATCATCAACTACTCATCTGATATACCCGATAATGAGAAGATTCAGCAGAGAAGTTATCGAAGGCTCAAGCAACTCTGTGATAATAAAGAGCGACTCAGGCCTTAATATCAATACTTCTCAATTTGAAGAAGATGAGGAAAATTATGACTTAGAAGTGCAAAAACCCTCTGAAAGAGCGAGAATCCTCAGCGATAACTCCTTTTTCAAGAGACTTTCTTTCAAATTTTACTCTGATGGCAATAAAAACTACAAAAGCATGCCGACACTTCCAAAATACATGTAAAATAACTGCTTCGTCTCGCTCTTGCTAACTCTAACTTTTCAAAAGCGACCGCTCTAATTCGATAGAAAATGATATTCCACTCACTGAAAGAAACCGTGCACATCCGAATTCTACAACAAATTACCGAAGTCTGCAGAACTTAGGAGTAATTCAGCCAGAGCCACAATCTCGCGTGCAGGAAGAGCCGAACAAGTTCAAAATAAAAATCTTGCAGAATTTTAGAGTCGAAATGTCGAGTCCAAAGCTCAAATTGAGTGAAATACAGAGTAATATCAAAAAAATAGTGGCGAAACAAAAAGCCGCAGAGATTTTGGACGGCAGTCTTAGCAGCAGAGTGGACGATAGAGTCGTGAAACAGCAAAAGAATCCTGTGAGTCCCATGGGTCGACTTGAGAAAATAGTGAGAAACAATGAAAAATACCCAACATCATGCGTGAGGATAATTCCTTCCCTGAGAGTTCCTGTGAAAAACCCAGAGCCACAGATCTCAAGCGAGCGAAGTTCTCTGAGGGTGTCAAGTCAGAAGCAAGTTGTCATGAATTCCTTCAGAAATAATATCAAGAAACCTCAATCGCCTAAAAACGGCAAAGCTGTATTGGTTCCAACTAGATATCGTATTATAGATAACAGTGACGACGGTTACACAGTTAGATTTTCAAGTATAACCTTTTCGAAATATGTTTTGTTAAAATCATATGCTTAGACAATATGACCCCCGCTACTCAAAGAGAATCTGAAGAGGTCATCCAATCAACTAATTTCCCGCGGCCTTCGTTGAAAAAGTATTACATATAATAAAATATCAATGGCTTGTGCTATGCATATTCGGTGGAGTTCTTGCAACGACCCATTTAGTAATAGAAATCAGTCAATATGAAGTTATTAAATTAGTAAGTTGGTATTTTTTTAACCCTCAGCTTGTTTTCAATAATTGTTTATATTCAGCGTCTTTCATTGTATGAAATCTGTATCTTTTTCCTATATATATATTGTTGCAAAGATGCTTGTTTTTTTACAGCACGCGAAATATATCCTATCAAGCAATAAATAATAACTAACGCAATAGAAGTTTAACTAATTTTCAAATAAAAAGTGACTTGCAAATGGATCAAACAGGTTTCATTGACCCTAAGTCCGTAAAAACGAGATACTCCGATGTCCTCCACGGTATCTTCGATAATTTTGAAGATAGCGTGAGTTCCAACGTTTCTAGCTGGGAAAAGGTAGATTATTTCGAAGTCGTTCCAACTCCAATGTTCGAACACGTGCTCTCGATGAAAAACCAAATCCGCTCACCCAAAAACGTGCTTGTTTTATTGATCGATCTCTCTGGTTCGATGTATGGTGAGCGAATCGAAGGAGTTAAGACCGCGCTTCAGCCTTTCTTGAAGAACCAAGACGTTTTTGATAGAATTGCCTTGTACGGCTTTAACAGCAAATTAATCAAACTCCAACCCCTTGAAGAGAATAAGATGGTCTTACAAGAGAAGGTTCATTCTCCTGCTTTCGTGTGCTGACTCTCATTTATGATTAGGCGGTTGATGCTCTGAGACCTGAGGGCAAAACAGCGATTTCTACTTCAGTCCTTGAGGTGCTAGAAGAAATAACAACGTGGATCGATATAGAAAAACTGAGGAAAAACAATAATATCTTCGAATCAAATCTTGCGGTTCAGCTTGCGATTGTTACAGATGCTCTGTCTGAAGAGTTATTTGAAGCGAACGATGAGCTCGGTGATGAGTGGATGTCGATTAGAGCGAAAATGGGTCAAGTGTCTAAGCGATTACGAGGATTGCTTTTCACCAAAATTTTCAGCTGCAGTGGAGAGGATGAAGCCGCCAAGATCCTTGGCAGAGCTTTCGAGAATGATATCACCAAAGTTCACCCAGCTGACCTCTTCCTGCAGTTCGAGAAGATCAAAACTTCGCAGGAATACTGGAATAAGAAACGAAAGCAGTATAACTCTATCTCGGATCTGAATCTTTATAGCATCGAAGTACTCGATCTAATAAGAAATTTCGAGGTTGCGATTTCAATGCTTGAGAGAATTATTGCGATTGTTAGCGGGAAAGAAAACCCGCAGGGACTCGATAAACACAGCGCGGCTTATGAAAAGCGAAGAAAGGATATTACGTCAGCGTTTCAGGAGTTTTATTTAGGGAGAGGTTTGCTTTTTGAGGAGCACGAGGGAAAAGCAATACATTTTTTCGAAAAAAGCAGCACGCTTGTGAAGGACGCGATGAAGGAGTCTGCCAAAACGGACTCTCTAGTCGAAAAAGTGAGAATAAAGGAGCAGCTGAGGTTCAAGCAAATTGATCAAAATGAGGTTGAAGAGATAATTAGAGGGCTTCGCAAAGCCTATGCAGCTTGCCTTCGAAAGAGTAAAAACTTATTATTAATCATAACTTACATTGATTTTGCTCAGTTTCCATGTACACCGAAGAATCGAGGATGTTCTAAGCCAGGTAGAGAACGCCGCACAATTTATAAAATTATATAAACTTTCTGCATTGCTCATTTCTATCATTGATAATATCGTTAGAGCAGTTTGATTCCTTCCATGAACGATGATAGCAACTCATTATTAGTTTTGTAACAGTTGCTATGATTGATATAACAAATAAATATCCCTGCTAATTTCGCGAAAACACATCGAGTTTTAGAGCCTCTAGTTTTTCGTTAAAGCGATAAAAAATAAATAAAATTTTCACATAACATCGCATAGATATGCAAGAATCTCATCAAGAGGAGTCCTCTCAACAGGGCACAGGACTCACTTGTCCGGTCCACAATGAAGCGTTTGTTCGAGTGTGTCTAAATCCAGTGTGTACAGCTCAAGCGATGATGTGCTCGGGCTGTCTCATTGAAAATCAAGAGCATGTCGCTTTCCATAAAACTGATATCAAGACCTTGGCGGAGTTTTTGCAAGTGGCAGACGCAGCCTACAGCCATCTGAAATCAAGGAACTTTAACCCAAACGATATCTCGCCTTTCTTGGTCGATTTCATCAATGAGAGCGAAAATGTTAGCGAGAAACTCACGTCCAGATACTATGAAGAGATAGAGAAGATAGACATTGAATATGAGCTCTTGATCAAAGAATTTGTGACAATGGCTGAGCAGCAGCGAGAGGAAATTAAAAATTTGATCAAGCAGCAATTCGAGCAGATTTCGGCAAACTATTCGTACGTTCTTGATAAAGTGCGGCATTATTATAAAATTCTCTCGCCAGAAGAGGAGGAAGAGGCGTTTCCGGACAAAGAGAGGATATTTGCGAATTTAGAGAGTGCAAGCAGCCTAGCTGACCTTGAAAAATATGTTCAAAAAATCAAAGATGAAATTGCAGAAGGGTTTTCGGTAGTGACCAGCAAGGGGGAAGATGCTTCGAAAAAGCTAAAGATGTCTCGTCATCTCAACGAATTGGCGGAATCAGTGGAGAAGCAGATAAAAGCTCATGCCGAATTCGCATTTGTGTTTGAGAAAGAACCAGAAAATAAGTTATTTAGGGAAAATATAACCAAGCAGCTTCAGGAGTTTTTTAAAGCAAACAGAGAAAGCGTGGTATTGCCGCAGATGATTGACATTGAGAACCTTGAGTTGAAGCAGGAGTTGGAAGTTTCGCAGTTTAAATCGAAAGACTTTGAGATCGCGGACGATTTGTCGCTGCCTGAGAATTTTTCACCGCCGTTCATGCATTTCTTCAAGGAAAACAGCAATTCATTGTTTATTCTGGCCGCTCCAACATTCGCGAAGAAGAATGAGCGATTAAACGTCCATAAGATCGATTTAAGCCATCAGTTTAAGATCCCTTACGAGCACGGGACAGTCGCCACGCCTCAAGGCAATCTCTTTTTGATCGGCGGTCAAAATTTAAAAAATTACTACCGAGACGCTTTTGAGTTTGTGATGACGACAAGGACCCTCGTGCGGATTCCTAGCATGAAGCGTGGAAGAGCGAATCACGCGATTTGCTATATGCATAATAACATTTACGTCATCGGAGGCCAAGATTCCAGCGGCTATCTAAGAGAGTGCGAAAGATACGACATGAACGCTGAGAAATGGTTCGATATTAGTCCGATAAGCAAGCCGACTGCCGGCGCAACTGTCTGTGGGTTCAATAACCAATGTCTGTACAAATTCGGAGGCATTCAAGGGAAAAACGATTACGTTGGCACGGTAGAGAAGTACGATGTCGACCTGAATTACTGGACTACAATAAATCTCCATACGATTATCGGAGTCAATGATTTCATCCTGGGAGAGCATATGGAATCGGTTCAGATAAACAAAGGACAAATATTACTGTTTGGAGGGAAATACAAAGGAGACACGCTGAGGCATTGCCTTCTCTTCGACACTGAGAGCTCGAGACTAAAGAATGATCCAGCAGTCAACTTGCCATTTGAGGAGTACTTTAAATCGCCGAAATCTGTAATGGTGAGAGGAGGATATGTAACGAGTATTGGCTTTTCTTCGAAGAAAATTTTGTGTTTCAATGGTCAAAGCTGGTTTGTTACTAAGTAAATTTTATGGATAAAAGGCACGTGCATAGTAATGGCAAGGAGACTGTTAATTTAGACTTGAAATGGATAATTTTTTCTGCTTAAGCTTTATTATGGTATAGAAAAGGTATAAAACAAACGGCTCTGAAATAGAAGGCAACTTGAAAAGTTTGAAAATGAAAAGACGATGTAATTTACAGAAAAATCAGTGTATATGTCTATCAAACACACCGACTAGCCTAGGAAGAATGGCGTCTTCTATGCGTTCTCTAAAGGCGAGCTATTCGAGAAATAATTAGTTGAGGCGTTAATAAGTTAAGTGGTACAAATCTTCGCTGCTCCTCAAAAGAGGTTGCTTTTCTGGTGATCCATTATCTGCAGAAAAATCGGATCGGTTGTCAGCTTCAGACATTTTCGATTCATTTTCGTGTTCAAATTCGATCTATAAATAATAAAGGAATCAGAAAATCCCTCTCCTTAGTAATTTACTCTGAGCTGTGGATCAGGTAAAAGTTTGAGAAGGAAGTTGACGATGAGAACTCCAGAGCCAAAAGCGATGCAAATTGCCCATTGGACGAGACTGAGACCCTATAATTTGCCAGGATTATCTCTCAAGGTCACGGGAAAATGATATGTTACCGATGGATTGCTTCCGACAGCAACTCCTCCTAATTGCACGAAGATCGTCTGGATCACCGCGACAAGCACCACAATAGACAAGAAAAGACCGCTTTTATGCACACCTTTGAAGATGTTCCAGCTATCGTCAATTCTTCTCGCTGCGAAGAACCCGAACACTTGCATGAATACGAATGTATTAAAAATAACAGTGAAATGGCGCGAAGGTCCATATGTCTAGAGAAATCAGAAATCGTATGAGACAAAAGGTAAGGAGAATGGAAAAATATTACCGTCTGGTAATCATCTTCAAATGAGAAAGGGTATTTGAGTCTTCCAGATCTCACGTATTTTCCGCCAGGTGCGTAAACGATTGATTTTCCATTCGCATCTGTTACGTCTGGTAAGTTCTCAGGGATGAACTTGTCTCCCGCGAAGATTAGAACCGTCAATACCGCGACCTGGTAAATGGCTTGTCCGCAGATATGTTTGATCATTGTCTACAAAAAATAATTGTTCAAGTAACAATATCTATTTGTTAAATTTTACATTCGAAATGATTTTATCGCGTCGACTGTGAGGTGGTCTGTTTAATACATCTTCATTGGGGTCTTCAGCTGCGAGTGCGAGGGAGGCTAACGTGTCCATTACGAGATTAATCCATAATAATTGGACTGGGGTGAAGACTGGAGTGCTCGATACGATAGCGCCGATTGCGATGATGGTGACCGCAGATACGTTTATTGTGAGCTGGAACTGAAGGAACTTTCTAATGTTATCGTATACGTTCCTGCCCCATACCACAGCCTGGACAATCGAGGAGATATTATCATCCATGATCACAATATCTGAAGCCTCTTGGGCGATCTGAGTACCAGACTCTCCCATAGCGAACCCAACGTCAGCTTTTAGGAGAGCTGGAGCGTCATTAGCACCGTCGCCTGTCACAGCAACGACATATCCTCTTTCTTTTAATCCTACAACTAACGCGTATTTATCTTCAGGGCGAGCGCGGGCCAAGACGTCGAGTTTTGGGTAGATATTATCGAACTCAGCCGCGTTGCCAATGGTATCTACACGAAGTTTCTTTTTGAGCCTCTTGGCGTCTCTCTTGCTCCGAGGGCAGCCACAAGTTGCAGTTCCACAGGTCTTGCACACAACTCCTCCAATGCGCTGCATAAAATCGACTCCTTCCATTGCAAAGCCGTCTGGGGTCAAAATACCAGCTTCTCTTGCAATTTCGCGACCAGTACCGAGGTTATCTCCCGTGATCATACGGACTTTGATTTGCGCGCGTTGGCATTTTGCAATGGCTTCTTTGACGCCTTCTCTCAAAGGATCTCCGATGCCAATAATGGCGCTTAAGATCAAGTCGCTTTTTTCGATTTCATAGACTCCTTTCTCGTCTTTTGTTTGTAAATCTAATAATTAGTTCATAGATTTAAGATTCGTCGATCTCTTCAAAAGCATTACCAGCATCGAATTCGATCTTTTTGTAAGCTAATCCGATTGGTCTGAGAGCTTTCTCGCTGATTTCTTTGCAAATTAAAGGTTTGAGTTTAAGGCGATTAGAACAAGGAAATATACTATTGATGACTTCATTAAGCTCGCTGCGACGTTGCTCATCGAGTTTCTTAATGGAGCCGTCTTTGTCTTGTACATATTCACTTGCGGCCACCATGTATTCAGCGGCTCCTTTGCACAACAGCGTATCTCCGTCAATGTCAATAATAATTGCACTTCGCTTTCGATTTGACGAGAAAGAGAATTTTTTAGTGTCTTCTGTGATATATTTCTCCTGGATTTTTTGATAATCAATCTTGTGAACCTTGAAGAATTGGAGGAAAGCCTGATCTGTCTTCGATCCAGATGGTGGGTCCTGATTGAATTTGTGAATTAGTTAAATATCGCCAAAAATTTTCAAAATTACAAGACTAGAAGCGTTGTTGCATGCACAATTAAGAGTAATAATTTCATTGACTTTCTCAGGGAAAACTTGGTCATAAGACAGGTCAGCAACCTCAACCTTTTATGCGGTATTATTAGGAATAGAGTTCGCATTAAAATGATTTACAAGGGCAGTTGAAGCTTGATCAGGCACGTAGACCATTTTGATTTGCATTTTATTTTGTGTAAGAGTGCCTGTTTTGTCCGAACAGATGCAGTTTGCACCTCCCATCGTTTCACAGGCATCGATTTTTCTCACTAAATTTTTGTCTTTGATCATCTTCTTCGCTGAGTACGCCAACGCAATCGTCACAGCCAAGGGCAGCCCTTCTGGAATACTCGCCACTGCTGTCGATAACTACAAAATCATGAGCAATTGATCCAATAAGTGTTTGCTTTTTACTCCAATCAGAACATAATTCAACAACTCCGAGGCGAAGGGTCCGAGAGCGAAGTCTGGGTTTCTGTAATTATCATACATTGACTTCGCCATCAATATAACAACGATTCCAACTGCGGCAAGTGAGCCAAACTTCCCGATATTCTCAGCAACGGCCTTAAGTTTGTCCTGCAGAGGAGTAGGATCTTCATCTCCTAACACTATCTGGTTGATTTTTCCCATCGCAGTGTGTGGTCCGACTTGCAGCGCAATGAATTTCCCATTGCCACTCAAAACCTTTGAGCCTGCGAGAACGATGCAAGAAGGATAGTTCATTAATCTGATTCCTCCTTTATTGAAGTTAGCTAAACTCTTCGATTCCCGGCTTTTCAAAACGTTTTCAAATTTCTCCTTCACAATCGTTGCGTTCTCTCCAGTTAGCGACGACTCATCAATTCTCACGTCATTGGATTGAATCACCCAGCCGTCGGCAGGGATTTCCATTCCTTCTTGTATCATAACTATATCTCCAACAACAATTTGCGTGGTTTGAATGTTCTTGAGGTTGCCATCTCTCAGAACCAAAGCCTTTGAGTGAGATTAGAAGAGAACGAAAATAATCTACTCACGTTTCTATTGCTCTGAGATACTCGATAGAGTGCCAAGTACTGTTTGTCCTTTTGGTAGTTATTCATCGATGCAACTCCCACACAAAGCAACACTGCGATCATAATTGAGACTGAATCAAGCATAGATGATCCGAAGTTCGATCGATTGAAAAATAAATTCACGAAAAGCATTCCAATGCACACGGCAATCAATATTTTAATTAAAGGATCCTCGCAGGCATCCTTAATGTGACCCCATAGACCTATATTGCAAGAATTTGCATTATAGCGAAGCGAAATTACATATCTTTTACCTTTTGCAAGACGAGGCTCTAGTTTATTTTCTCCAAATCGTTTAATGCGCTCCGGGATCGATGAAGAATCTATTCCTGATACAGTATCTGTATGCAGGCCTCCTATGAGATAGTTTTCACCTACGAACCCAAGTAAACATCACAGCTGTTGATATTTTAAGCTACCTCCAAGTTTATCTATACGTTCTGCCTCTTCGATTTTCTTCCTATTGATGTAAGATTCGACGAGGTCGGAAATTTCATCAGTGAGAAGATATTTTGAGGATTTGGTCGAGTCGACCCTTTCAATATTTAATCGTGACATGAAATGCTATTGCTCTGATTCGCAGGTGTTTTTTATTAAAGAAAATTAAAAAACGGTCCAAACTCACCCGTTAGAGTGTTGTGTAAATCATTCATTGGTTTTTTATTAAGTCTAGAAACGAGCGAATACGTTTTTTTCTGAAACAGAAATTTGCCAGATAAATTGTTTTATCGGTTCCAGCGCTTGACCTGGAGATAGATATCACATTGCCGCTAGATCTTCATGGTGATTCTTGATAGGAGGGCTTGAACCGCTGCTTGGAAGATTTTTCCTTATTTTGTTCTCCGAATGACGTTTTTTCTCAAATAAAGTCAATCAAAAATCGCACTGTTTAGCAGTTTTAACCTCTGTTGATTGCATTTTCGATTGTTGTACTGGTTTGCATCTCCTCATGAAAAGCTGCTGAGCAAGTCAATTTGGAAAGCTTCATTGTCACAACGGTAGAAAACGGCAAAAACAAAGTTTTTTTTTCTTCTGGGGGTCTCACCCCCATTATCTTCTTAGTACTATGGCAATTATTACAAAAATATGGACTCTCAGTGACCTTACCAAAAGGGAGCTTCTACATTCAAAACCAATGACATTTTTTTCATACTTCTCGAAAGAAGGGTTTTAAAAGTCTTTCTGCTAAGAGATAATATTAAGTATCTTATTACATGATCTAGACTCCTTTATTACAAGCCCAGAACTTCATATTTTAGATCTAATTCATTGATAGCCTTTAACCCCTGTGCAATTTTCTTTAGTGATAATACATAGGACAAAAATTGTTGTAAAAAGTCAAAAATTAAAGCATTTCGCTTTAATTCTAAATTTCTAACTAAATAGAGAAAACCCAAAGGTATTTTATCTCAAAGTAAATCTGTTCAAAGTCTCAATTTTACACAGATTCCTTCTGTTGCTGATCTTTTTAGTACTACTGTTAAGATATTTATAAACGAAAAGATGAATGATGTTTACACACTCTGAAATAAAAAATTCATTTATTACGCTTGCCATCTTCAATATTGTCATGATCAGACAGCAATCGGCAAGTATTTAGTCTCAACATTCAACTCAGGACCACAAGATGCCCACATTTATTGCAACCATACATATTTCTAAGATACTCTTTCGGAAGAATTAGTGTTCTTTTCAGGTTATGTCCTTCGTCACATTGAGTTAGACTCGCTGTCTGCTCATTTCTTTAGAATCTAACAGGCATCAAACTTTCGGAAAATATTCTCATGTAATCAATGCATTTCAGAGTTCCATATTGCTCAGCCAATTTGATAGCAGTTTTATCGTTATTATCCTTCGCACCCGGATCAACTCCACCATATTGGCATAGTATTTGGAGTGCTTCAATCGAATCAAAAATCGCACAGATCATTAATGGCGTATATCCTTCTTTGGTTTTGATATTAACGATATCAACATATGACTGAGGGTAGTTTTTGTATGTTCTTTTAAGCAAGTATTCAAGGCAAGCCGTGAAATTAAATTGAGCAGCATAATGCTGGCAAGTCCAATAACATCCTTGTTTGCTGATTTCTTCTTGAGCATCGACATCAGACTGTTCTACTATTTCTTTAAGCTTTTCGAGGTTCTTTGCTAAAGAGCTTCATGAACTTGATCCTTTATTGAATTATTCTGCTTCTCTTTCAGAATGGCGGGCTTTGCTCCTTGCATATTCGCTTTCTTTCTGATATGGTTTGAAAGAATTTGGTTTACAGCGAGAATAATACTTTTTGCAGCTTTCGTGATATAATGAGATTGGGTAGATCACAAATGAATTTTGGTGGCAAAAAAAAAAAATCATATAGAACTCAGGACCCCTTCATTTTTTATCTATCACAATCAAAAGCCAATAAATCCATTGCTCGCAAAAAGCTCATATGGACTCGCATCATTATGAAAATTCATATTTTCGGATATAAGCTCCCACGTGTCAGTGGCCAGAATCAGGGTCAACCGCTATACATTTAGGATTGAAAATACAAAAAAAAGAGGCTTATTTGTATTTTGCTGTGGTTCTATTTTCGAAATGATGATATCTGTCATTTTATTTTTCACTTTTGTTCTTCTTCAATTCAGTTGCTGCTTTATCCAAATCTTGAGTAATACCATCTCACAGAGAATTGCAGGTCCAAATGTAATGAATACAATTTGCATATTTCTATTACTAGTAGATGTGTTTCCATTTCAACTACACGGAAAACTAGTAAGTATTGAGGAATATCAACATTTTCGCGGGGAATGAGCATAGGCCTAACTAATATCTCGCGATTTTTTCCTTTTAAACGAAATATTCGATTTCAGACACCTTCTAAAGCTCATTTTCTGTCTATTGGGTTTTTCTTTCACTTTAGAGACAAACTGCGAATTAGATCTCTCTTGTTTCGGCTCTTCATAGCTCAAACTGTGAATAGATTTTCAGCTAAAAGTTGACTTCTATTTTGATTCCATATAATAGGAAATTTTAAAAGCATCTAAGCGCAAAGCGGCAATATCTTTATCTAACAAAATCGAACAAACACCATGAACGACAATCTCTACGACGAATTCGGAAATTACATCGGCCCTGACATCGAGGTACCTAATCTCCATTCCCATCACGAATTCATCGCCTTTACCCCTCCAAAAGGACGAAGATCTCGATCAGCAACAAGACATGGATGAAGAAAGAGACGAGTTTGACGACGAAGATCGCATGTCAATCGAGAAACGAAGAGAAGTACCTATTATCCTTCTCTATAATCTAAAGCCGCCATTCAAATCAGGAATACAGAGGCGATGAAATCGTTCTTCATGAAGATAAGCAATATTACCCTGATGCATCAGAAGTTTACAAAGGCGCTGAGACTCTCGTGCAAGAGGAAGACACAATGGGCATAGAAGAGCCAATCATTGGAATACCGAAAGTCAAAAACTTTGATTTGGTTGAAAAATCGATACCACAAACGACATTCGATATTCAATTTCTAAAGGATTTGATGAAAACTCCCGAAGTCATCAGAAACGTAATGCCAACTGAACCAGCAAATAACTAACGTATTTCGTGCATAAAAGGTCGCTGTTGTCGGTGGGCTTCACCACGGAAAAACTCTATTAATGGATATGTTAGTGCAACAAACTCACAACAAAGCCTGGGATTTGGGCGTGGAATACCGCTATACTGGTAACCATCGTGCTTTACTCTCGCAATTAACTGTAAATAGATTCGAGATTGGACGAGCAGCAGAGAAAGATCAGCATCAAGGCCACTCCAATGACTTTGGTGCTCCCTGACTCAAGAGACAAATCGTACGTGATGAATCTTTTCGATACACCAGGACATCCGAACTTCACTGACGAGGTCTGCTGTGCTGTCCGTGCTTGCGATGGTGTGTTTTTGGTTGTTGATGCTGTCGAGGGTGTTATGATGGGAACTGAGCGTCTTATTAAATACCTTGTCGAGCAGAATATGGCTGTAAGATAACTTCTCTTATCGCATTAGCTTATAATTAATTTCTGGGAATTAGATCACGGTCGTTATCAGCAAAATCGATAGACTGATTTTAGAACTCAGACTGCCTCCTGCTGATGCTTATTTGAAGATAAAGCACACTCTTGAAGAAATAAACGGAATTATTGCTTCGTCCTGCGGAAACCAAGAGGAAGCAGAAAAAAGAAGAGTAATACTCAGGATTGCTATGCAGAGCAGCTAATTAATTGCTTTAGATCTCACCGCTATTAAACAACGTTGCGTTCATGTCGGCAAAGTATGGATGTGTGTTTACATTGAAGTCTTTTGCGCAATTGTACTCGCATTCGTTCCCAAGCATCAAGCCTGATGATTTCGTCAAAGTGCTCTGGGGAGATTACTACTACGACTCCACGAAACGCACATTCTCAAGAAGCTCAAGCAAGGCTTTCAACACTAGATCATTCGTGCAGTTCATCCTAGAGCCTGTGTATAAGATCTTCGGACATACCATCTCGAAGGAGTACGATCAGCTGCAGCCAGTGCTATCCAAATTGGGAATTTATTTGAAGAAAGAGGATTTCAAAATGAATACCAAAGACCTGTTAAAGCTTGTTTGCACCACATTTTTCGGTAACGCGAGCTGTTTGACAGATATGGCGGTGAAGTATATCCCGAACTCGAAGGAAGGAACAGCTATTAAAGTGCAGCAAAACTACACTGGGCATGAAAACAAAGAACTCATGGAAGTGATCAAAAAATGCAGTGCTTCAGAAATGCTTGTGATAAACATCGTTAAATTGTACAATAAGCCTGATTGTCTCTCCTTCGATGCGTTTGGACGAGTCCTTTCGGGTACTGTGAAAAAAGGCGACAGCCTAAAGGTAAAATTTTTCAAATTCATTTGTGCGAGTCTCAAAACAACTATGATATGTTAGATTTTGGGAGAAAGCTACACTCTTGAAGATCAGGAAGATATGGCCATTAAAACCGCCACCAAAATCTCGATTAAACAAGCTCGATATCGCGTTGATGTGAATGAGATAGTCGCAGGTAACTGGGTGCTGATTGAGGGCATTGACCAGTCAATTACAAAGGTAATACAGCTCGCATTGCTTAATTGATTCTTATACTTTCACATGGTCATAGAGCGCTACAGTGACTCATGAAGCGAATACTGAGAATCTTGAAATTCTTAGACCAATCAGATTCAACACCGTTTCAACAATCAAAATTGCAATTGAGCCAATCATTCCTTCTGAACTCCCAAAAATGCTTGAGGGCATTCGTAAAGTCAATAAAAGCTACCCTCTTCTCACGACGAAGGTGGAACAATCTGGAGAGCATGTTCTCTTGGGAACCGGCGAACTGTTCATGGACTGCGTCCTGCATGATTTGAGAAAAATGTACACTGAGATTGAAATTAAAATCGCAGACCCTTCAGTCACGTTCTGCGAGACGATCATCGATACTTCCGCAATTAAATGCTATGCCGACACACTTAATAAGAAAAACAGAGTAATTTTCAAATTGTTTTTTCATGAATATCCTGATGAATGCCTTTTAGTTGACTATGATTTCCGAGCCGTTGGACAAGGGTCTCGCTGAAGACATCGAGAGAGAAAAAATTGATTTGAGCTGGCCTCAAAAGACGGTTTCTAAATTTTTCGAAGAGAAGTATCAATGGGATCTTCTCGCAGCACGATCTGTCTGGGCTTTCGGACCTGGCAAATTCGGACCAAATGCCTTGATGGACGATACACTTCCAAATGAAACCGATAAAAAATTATTGGGAGCTGTAAAAGAAACCATCACCTCAGGATTCAGATGGGCAACGACTGAAGGCCCACTCTGTGATGAGCCTATCAGAAACTGCAAATTCAAACTTATTGAGGCGAAAATCTCAAGTGTAATAAAAATTTCCTTGAGATTTCATATCTAGACTATTTCTTATAGGAGCCAATCTTCAGAGCCGGAGGACAGATTATTCCAGCTGCAAGAAAGGTGTGCTCAAGTTCTTTCTTAATGAGCTCTCCGAGAATGATGGAGCCTATGCTCCTGACTGAAATCCAGTGCTCAGCAGACTGTTTGGGCGCGATTTATAACGTAATTTGAAATATTGTTTCGTTTCGCTCTAACATCTCTCTTTGTTAAGGTGCTCGTTAGACGCAGAGGTCACGTCGTCACTGAAACCGCCAAGCCTGGCTCGCCGCTCTATACAGTCATGGCAAACATCCCTGCAATAGACTCCTTCGGATTCGAAACCGATCTGAGAACCTATACTTCTGGTCAAGCGTTCTGTCTCAGCGTCTTCGATCATTGGAGCATCTTGGCCGGTGACCCTCTCGACAAAAGCATTCAATTGAAAATCCTCGAGCCTTCGCTTCCTCATCACCTTCCTCGTGAGTTTATGATCAAAACTAGAAGAAGAAAAGGTCTCAGCGAAGACGTTTCAATTGTGAAGTACTTCGATGATCCACTGCTCATTGAGAGTCTCAAAAAGGATAACGATATGAAGAACCTCATTTAAGAAAAGTGTTTTTGTAATGAATGAATGTGCTAATTTGCTGTTTCTCGAGTTTTTCATGGTATTTTTCTTCGTAATGAATTGAATATACACTCAAACGACCTCGCTAAGGATTCATCAATTGTAGTTTTCAATTCACATAAATACTTCGAGTCCGAGGAGTGTTCGCCAACACAGTTGAATATACTCTAACAATAAAATTTAACAAACTGAAAGATTTTTAATTAGAGCAGTCACTTGCCTGGGAGAGCAATTAACGACCTCTACTACCGCAAATGTCCAATTATCCAGGTTCCATTGCAGGGAAATCTACCAAACAGAGCGAAGATAAGCAATCGAAAATTTTTTTAGTTTCCAAACCTGATGAGAATAAGAAAGCAACGAAATCGCATTCGAACAACCCAACGAAGAAGTCGACGCAAGGGAGCAATGAGAAAAAAGCAACAAAAACAACTGTAGTTCAATCGAAACAGACTCCAAGTAGTACTATGAGCAACCGTCAGCAAAAATTTTATCAATCGTGGATTTCTGGCGGAAATATCAGCAATATGCCCTTGACGCCAATACTAAAGTCGCACCAGGATGAAAGTACAATGAGTACTACGATAAACCAATCAGAGGCTTTAGAACCTAGGAATAATGAAAATAAAGAGAAAAGAGTCGAGACGTTCGGACATAAATCTCCCTCGAAACAGGAGAAAATTGATGAGATTCCTCAATCGTCTCATTCAAAAAGCCCGCAGAAGCAAACTAATGTAATATTTATGTGGGATTTACCTATTGTTAACCTGTGCGACTAGAAATACTCGAAATTGGAGGAGATTTTGAAAAATCCCAGAAACTCTGAAAATTCGCCCTCGAGAGGTGCCATGGTTTCGCATATGATGAATGAGACTGATGCGAGCATATTAAGAAAGCATTCAGACACCAGATTAGCCACTCCGCTAAGGTCGGTTAATAAATCCTTCGGTTCAATGAGTGTTTCGCTGAGCGGTGTGAAAGACGTTGCGATGGCAGAGACAAAAGCGAGAGATGTATCACCCGAGATCCAAAAAGTTATCAATGTATTTGGCGTGCAGCCGAAGTATACTCAAGAGGATGACGCGCTTTCCAAAATCAAATGGCGAAACCCGTATAAGAAGGAGTTAGATAGCATAATGAAACCAAAAATGATCGCTGCGACGAAAATACAACGGAAATATAGAGCGTGGATACAGCATGTATGGTTCAAAAGGTATATACGAGCAATCATAAGGATCCAGGTAAAGCAAGGACGAGTTAATCGATCTAATAGAATCATTTTTTCTGTGACAGAGGAAATTTAGAGGCGCATTATTCCGTGAATTTGAAGTAAGGAGTCGGTTAGAACACTACCTTCAAAGAGAAGGGCGAACGTTTAATCGGATAAGAGCCGAAGAGTTGAAATCAATAGAAACGGATCATAAAACAACCGTAGTCGATGAGGATGTCAAGTTTTCAATCAATGAATATTATAGCAGTATCGTCTCTGAGAGGGAGAACCTCCAGCCCCTCTCTACTATTAATTTTCAATCACAAAATGGTGAGGATGACCTCAAAAAAGCGAGTGACAATCCGCATTTGAGCGACCTGGAATTTTTTACACGTATTATCGACCTTGACGTACTGACAGACAGCCGAGAGATCAACAGCAAGCTTTGGATCGATCAGTTCTATCACGTCACGGAGAGTCTAAGCGCTGACGCACCGATTCATACGATTGAGGTGGGAGAGACCTTCAGTCTGGTGGTTAATAGCAAAAATAAAGTTTTTACATGGGGATTGAATCAAGAACATTTGCTAGGAGTGAGGGCGTCGGAATGCAGGGGCTTATTTAAGCAGATTCAGGAAGAAATTGGGCCTACACGTCTGAAAATGATCGCCGTCGCTGATGATCATGCTCTTGCCTTGGACCATGATTCAGATGTTCATGTCTGGGGTGATAATACCCGAGGGAAACTGGGCGTTGGGATAGAAGATCAGATTGTGTATCCAATCAAACTGCTGACTGTGCCAAAAGGTCAAATTGAATATATCGCGACAAAGGGGAATACGAGTGTTGCGCTAACAAGCTCCGGAGAGGTTATCGTATGGCCAGTGGAGAGAAAAACCAGCAAAAACAGTGAGAAAATCAGTGGAGGGAATCTCCCTATGCAGTTGAATATGCCATCCTGCCAAGCGGTCACGAAAGTCTCTTGTGGATATAATTTCGTGATGTTTGTAGGGTCTAACGGCGTGCTTTATGGCATGGGAGATAATCAATACGGGCAGTTAGGACTAGGTGATCAGGAGCCCAAGGAAAGGCCAGAGCCAGTGGAATATTTCCGAGCAAAGGGAGAAAAATGCGTACAAGTTTCTTGCGGTTTTAAGCATGTAGTGTTCCTCAGTGGGTTAGGGAGGGTTTATACATGGGGATCAGGACATTTCGGTCAATTAGGTAACGGGAATTATGCAGATGTGAGTCTTCCAACAGAGGTGCATTTCGAGGTCAACGAGTATGGACTGCGAATGAATCAGATTCAGGCTGGAATGCGCTCCTCGTATGCTTTCACTGAAGACCATCGACTGCTTTGCTGGGGCACAAATGGCAGGTTTACAAAGCAATCGTCTCCTACCGAGATCAAACTTAATGAACTGGTAAATGTCCTGTATATTCAACACAATTCTGATTAAGTATTAGTTTCCAGAAAGCATGAATTATATAGAAAAGATCCCAGTGAAGCTATGCAGTAAATGGAGCAAGACAATCAA
>ENA-UOTX01000798-UOTX01000798.1-compost-metagenome-genome-assembly--contig:-NODE-798-length-29701-cov-12.878173_pt1 | contig 29701 bp, 23 predicted proteins | sample MGYA00238143_ERZ746982 | MGnify/ENA primary metagenome ERZ746982 (study PRJEB28758, sample SAMN06268862) | compost metagenome | isolation source: single cell | place: USA: California, Emeryville, Joint... | reverse complement strand
AGCACAGCAAATCTGTCAGAAACACTTTGGAGAAGACCACAAGCATACAATTGACTCAGCGAGTAAGATCAAACGAATTAAGGAGTGTATTCTCTCAAATGAAATCCCGACTCAAAGTAAGTCGACTCTGCCGAATAGTTAGAAAAACTGCCAAAGAGATTAACGAAAGGACAAATGTTAACGCTATATACGTCATTGTTTTCACACCCTTGATAGCCAAGTCTTTATTTCGTAATCATAATGTCAGAAGATAGATATATCGATAATTTCAAAGTTAACACAAAAACATATGCCAATCAAAAACATCAAACAACAAAAAAATTACCAATACGTCGTTCAACTACCACATCGAATAGTAGAATTTCTTCAAAAAATTTTATATAGATGCAAATCCGACAGTGTTCCAAAGTATTTAAGTATTAACATCAATTTAAAATTCTAGCAAGGATTCTGAATTGGATAGAATTCGTAGGAATTTCTCAGTATTCTGAAGGAATTCAAGAGCACTGAATTTGTGCATCCCTTATACTATTTGCTTCATATGAAAATGTAATGTGATACCTTCTCACACCAGAGGAACTGAAGCAAGAGGAATCCCATATATTTGATCCTTTTCCTCCATGAAATGAGATTCCGGCGGGTAGATATGTAAAGTTGGCTTGGATTATAATAAGATTGAACCAATCTTGCTCAGAAGCTTCAATGCTAAGTTCAAAAGAGCTTTTATATTTCATAGTGAGTAAAGTGGAGCTTCTGACATAAATGTCGCAATGTAATCTCCTTCATTTGTATCAGCACCAACCTTCCAAAAGGTATCGATTCTGTTTGAGATCAAGCTCATGAACATATTGAACTCCCTGAGGATTGGACGAATTTGTTGGAGACGGACAACCAGTCGAGCGTAGGTGAAAGTCCGAAGAACAATAGCACATTATTAGATATTATTCATAATGCCATTTCAGGTATTCAAAAACTTTGATACTTGCTGTCGCAATCAGAGTCATTAGAATGATTCCTTGAAAATGGCTTGACCTCGTGCCAATTGTAAAGGATAGCATTTTTGATAAACTAAATCAACCAGAACGGTTTTTTTCATGTACTGTTTGGGAAGGGGCAACATTTTGAGTTAAGAAGAATGATTGCAGGTACTAAAGAAATTGATTTTAAGATTCTGATAACTTATTTGAAAAAGAGTTATACATTATTGTTGAAAAACATTCTTCACAAATCTCAGACCATAATTAGAGAAAAAAGGAGTTAAGTTTCTGGATTTTCCGAAAATTCACGGATATTCATGTGGACTCAACAACAACATAAATTTGAAGACCAAATGGTTTTTTTGCATCTCTAATTTCGTTATTTTTATTATTTTACCTAGCTGCGATACGAAGAGAAACAATTTGATGAAACTTCAGAAATAGCATATTACAGCAAACTAAAATACATGCTTTTGTCGGTTATTCTTATGAAAGTGAGCTAAATCAAGCTTGAATAAAGGAGTTATTGCAAGAAATTTTTGATACCCTCTCACATATTTTAATGAATTCCTGAAGATACTCGAGACATATCGGGATAATTCAAAAAATCCGCTTCAAATATTGCTAAGCCTCTTTTACTGTCGCTCATTATCGATTTTGAGTCAAAAGCATGAGCAGAGGTGGACTAGGCTTCAAAAATATGATTCTTCTCTATAAAAAATATAGTAACAGCTCGTAATATCTGGTTTCTACTCATTAATTACTCAAGATTAACAAGATTAAAAAATTTATTCACTCTCAAATCTCAAAACTCAAAAGAAGAAAATCAGCAGAAAACAAGAAAATGCTTCCAAACAACAATCTCGGGGACGAGAAATTAAAGCAATTGCAAGATGAAACTTCTGAAGGCTCGCGAAAGAAACCATCAGCAATTATCGGTATTATATTTTTTGTCGTAATCATTATATGAACCCTTTTTTGAAATAGAAAACATCTCTTCAAAGCCGAAGCTACTCGCTTGGTGCTCATACAAGAATAATAAGATTGATATTGTTGAACTCGAAACGAAGCAAAATTTTGCGAACTTTGGTGGAGTGAAACTCAACAAGGCAGACAGTATTTTTTAGCTCTTTATTTCTGATTCAAATTCGGTCACAATACATTAAGAGTACAGCAGCTTTACTCATGTTAAAGAGATTGCCAATACAGGATTTCTCGTGTCTGTTCACCACAGCATTTTTCGTTCCGCCAATTTAGAAGTGTTCGATGTCTCACAAAAAGGGCAAACTAAGAAAATATATTCTTTTGAGGAAGTTTCTGGCGGTAGAATCTTCAGTAATTAAAATCTATCTCATCTTTTCTCTTTTCTAGGAACTGGCTGGGGAGATGTGACCTATAACCCAAGAAGGAACTTCCTTGGAGCAATGTGTGTTGGAAAGAAGATCGCTTATCATCTGTATAATATTGGCACATCGAAGTTCGATGGCATTGTAAAACTCATCCGAAAATCGAGATGGCACTCTCACTATAGTACTAAGAATGGTATTTAATAAATTTATTTCCCATTGCCGACCCATTTTAATATATTTGTATCTAGATAACTTTGTCACCAGTCTTGATTTTAGTCGCAATGGAGAGACTGTAGCAACCATTGACCTATATGGGAGATGCTTAATATCAGATGTAAACACCGACAGTTATCGCTTCCACCTGAATATGGAGATGGGTTCAATATCTGAAGGTAAAACTCTTACTTCTTCTTTCTTTCTCTCAGGACCAGATATACATATTTCCTCTTTTTATATTAATTTCATGACAGCATAAAGATTCTTTGATTCTTATAATTACTTATTAGATCCTTGTGGACGTTGCAGATGGAGCACTAATCCTGATGAGCCATTATTATATGTCAAGTATGGTGAGAGACTCCTCAATATCCTAGACGTCGAGAAGAAAGCTCTCATTTTGAAGAGTCCGGTTGAGATTGAATCGAAAGGTAAGAGCAGCAAAGTTTTTGTTGTTCTTCTTCTTTCAATTGGAAAAAGAGGATTAACCTATTAATTTACGTTTTGAGCTAATTTTATTTGGTGATTCTTGCTTGATTTGACATACATATCTGTTCAGGGCATATGAGCTGGATTGATGTTTGCCAGAGCGATGGAAATATGTTGGCTGTATGTGGCTGGAATAACGCTCTGAAGATATTTGACAAACGAGAATCAAAGATTGTCCAAACTATTGATTGTAATCACACCGGTAATATTTTTTATTTTGTTTAATAAATCATTCCTGACTTCTAATTGCTATTTGATAGACTTTATCAGGTGTGTGAGATGGAGTCCAAGCGGTGATATGATTGCGAGTGCTTCAGATGATAGGACAGTAGCACTACTGGACTTCAAGACTGGAAAAAAGTTTTATACTGGAAAAACCTCAGATGGATGTAATTTGTTACTGCTTGATTGATTCCGATTTCTTCTTAGATGGTGCTACATCTATCTGTTTCATTTGAGAAAAAATCAAAGTCAATAATCACACGTAGTGAAAGCAACCACAAGAAGAAGAAGAAATTTGGGAGAATAATCATCGACAACAATGAATAATAGGGGTGTTTTAGAACTATTTATCACAGCGATTATCATCTAATCTTCCTTATTTTTCAACATAATATCATTCTCCCTATCTGAAAAACAAACAATTTGGCTAAGGAAACTGAACATTCACACAAAAAACACAAAATGATATTGTCTTAAGCCTTAAGTCGCTTCACCACAAAATGGGAACCATCTTTTCAATTATAAAGAAACTTTAACGACATGTTAGGAAATATTAATTTTGGTTGTCACAAAAAGTAATCCCTTGATAAGGAGTAAATTGAAACCATTTCTCTCTAAAATGATCGCCGACCTATGAAGAACATACATTGACCTCGAAGAGATGGTACACTAATTTCTTTTCAAGATAATATCGCTCCAAGGATGCCTCTTTGTGAGTCCCTTTTCAGTGACTTATCAAAAGTGATAAGTCTGAGGTGAAATCAACTAACTGTTTTAATTAGGGATATAAACAGCTTAAGTTCAAATTCCATCCCACGTTGTACCGGAAGAATGTGAGGTCACTAAAACAGCACGGTCCTCGATTTTCTCGAAGAAAAGCTATCATTGACAGAAAATTATATATTTACATAATGAACGCCTAATATATTCTCGTGGTAGATGGACTCAACTAGTTTCCGAAAGTGGAAATTTTCTAGTCAACACGTGAATCACTAAGAAGTGCAAAAAACTATGAATTAATATAAAGTGGAATTAATGGATATTAACATTCATGAACCCCAATCTTCAAGGTGTTAGAAACAAGACAATAGCTATGTGTACTGCCAGAAACTTGCTCAAATGAATATATTTTCTTCACTTGCTTTTTTCGTGAGACATCAAATACCTCTAAGCTAGCAGATTGGTTAGGGTAGTGGTTCACAGAAACTAAGAGTCCTGTGTTTTGTCATGGCGGTTAACTATTCAAAAATTTAACGATCCTAATGAGGATTAGTAGATGATGGATTCCAAATGTTTTGCTAGTTATGTTCAGTTTTCCTGCTCTTTTATGAGTACTCCATAATTCTGATAAATTTTACATCTATCAGAAGCACTTCTTACCAAGAAATCCAACAAACAAAAACTGCTGAACGAGCAGCTTTTGAACGACTTAGTCGCCAAAAGTTTAGTATTTCAGTAGAGTCATAAAGTTGCCCCTGAAGCCGGAATAAAAACCAAATCAATAGCCATCGCGGAATATGTAAATCTGCAACTTCGTGAGAAGTCAAACGATGAAAAAATTTCCTCATCAATAAGGCAGCTTTGCAGAGACATTGAAAGAACGGATTGCTGGCGATTAGGTAAACTTTCGAGGTTTTGCTTCAAAATATTTCGTTAAGAGAGTAGAAATTAATTCATCTAATTAAATACAGTATGTTTTAAGAATTTAATTAACTTCAAAGAAGAGAAAATATCTCATTAGGAATTGTATACTGTCTTCTGTTCCTATATAATATCCCCTGCTAAAATAGCTTAGCTGCCAACTCTCCATTCATTAGAGTTGTTTATACCTCTTCTCTCCGGAGTTCACCGATTTGTGTCGTTATCTTCTCGATAAAATGCATTGTTTCTTTTTCATAACTAATTAAGTCACCGTGGATTTCCGAGCAGAATTGCTTTTGGAATTTTCTTTGGACTCGGTTTTTCTTGAAGAGAATTGTCTGATTAAGTAGTCTCAGATCCAGAAACCGGATCAACTATTTAATAATCCGCTTCAAGTCCAGGGGATTTCCTTGCCAACAAATTGAAAGAAAACCTACAAAAAAGTTATTTTGACGGAGCTTCTCTAAAGTTTGTTAATGCCAACAAATGTCAATAAATGCCTCCGCTCTTAAAAGGAGACACATCCTCAGATATATGAAGGCTATTCCTCATTTTTAAAAAAAAAATTATTGGATTTTCAGAAATCGTAGAATGTCGCGAGAATTTATAGAGTTATAAAACTAGTCAAAAGAGAATTTTGTCTCAAAATAGAGATTCATTCAAGGGAATTCCACGAGGCTCACTTTTTTTTTTTTGAAGTGATAGCTCTGTAATCTCAAATATTTCCAAGGAATCTAAAATGAATTATGTTTCATGAGTTTTTCAATGGCCGCAATCCTGGAACCTGAAGCAATGATCCTCTCAAAAGAACGAAGGATTTGTCAGGATAGGTAAATAATGCTTAGGTTTAGCAAGTTCGCACGAAAAATGTTAACGCAAATTGCGAGGTACGTTTAGTGATTTTAAAAATTTTCAAGGAGAATCCTGACAGAGTCGGTATCTAATGCCTTCGACAAAGATTAGAATAATAAGGGTTCTTTGGAAGATGTTTCTTGGATAAAAACAAAAAAAGACTGTCTCCTTTCCAAAAAAAGACGATTTTCGAAGGAAGAAAGCGCTTATTAATGAGAGCAAAAGCTCAAGTATAAAAGTTTTTGCTGAGAATTGAATAGATTTTGCTTCAATCTCAGAGTCACTTGATTGCAAGTAGAGCTCCACATCAGACAACAATTCACAGAAATATCGACTTGATCAGTAAGAATATATCCACGGTTTGTTCTACCGCGCAACCTGCTGGATACCCAATAGATCTCCTAGAATTTTTAACGAGTAAATGCAGACTCTAGAAGCTAACATTTACTCAAATTTTGTGGGACTCGGCCAAAGACTCGAATAGAGAACGATTTTATGAAAAGTCAAACATTCCTGTATAACAAACGAAATTTGTATTTTAATAGATTTTTCTTATGAAAGAAAACATGAATAAACAAATATAGAGTTATTACGTGAAATATGAGAGATTTTAACACACATATTTCAATGAATTCACTGAGATACGCATCTCGAAGTGAAATATCGATAATTTGGGAAAGACCCGTTGGAAATGTTGTTATCACCTCTTGTGCTGCTGATCATTATCGATTTTCGAGTAAAAAGCTTGAAAAGAAGTGGACTCGGCTTCAAAAATTCTGATTCTTGTCTGAATAATCAATTTAGTGACAGTTAGTAATAATTAACTTCTACTCAGCTCACGTCGTTAATTAAGACTTCAGAGAGTTCCCGAATTAAGACTCGAACAGTTTATTAATAACTCAAGATTAACAAGATTAAAAATTTATTCACTCTCAAATCTCAAAAACAGAAAACAAGAAAATGCTTCCAAAAAATCAGGAAAAAAAGGATTCACCCATTCTCGTCGACGAGGAACTAAAGCAACCGCAAGGTGAAACGTGTGAAGACTCTCTAAAGAAATCATTAACAACTATTGGTATTATTTTTTTGTCGTAATCAGTACATGAACCCTTTTTTCAAATAGAAAACATCACTTCAAATCCGAAGCTACTCGCCTGGTCCACACAGTACGATAATAAGATTCGTATTGCTGAAATCGAAACGAAACAAAAGTTTGCAGAATTTGAAGGAGTGAAGCTTAATGACCCTGGAAGTATTTACAGCTTTTCATTTCTGATTCAATTCGGTCACAATGCATTAAGAGTTCAGCTATGCTCACGTAAAGGAGATTGCTAATACAAGACTTCTTGTTTCTGTTTTCCACAACGACGTCAAATCTGCCAATCTAGAGGTGTTCGAGCTCTCACGGAAAGGACAAACTAAGAAAATATATTCTTATGAGGAAGTCTCTGGAAGTAGAAATCATCTTTAACTAAAATCTATCTAATATTTCCTCCTCTTCTAGTAACTGGTGATGGAGATGTGACATATAACTCACGAAGGAACTTTCTTGGAGCAATATGTGTTGGAGGGAAGATAGCTTACCATCTGTATAGTTTTGACACACCGAAGTCCGATGGCATCATAAATCTCGTCCGAAAATCGAGATGGCACTCACAATATAGTACCAAAGCATGTAATTAATAAATTTATTTCCCACTGCCAACTCATTGAAAATATTTCTATCTAGATAACTTCATAGCTGGCCTTGATTTCAATCCTAATGCGGAGACTATAGCAACCATTGATCGCTATGGAGCCTGTTTGATATCAGATGTTAACACTGACAGTTATCGCTTCCACCTGAACATGGATATGGAACACCTAGAAGGTAAGTATTCGTTTTGAATATCTATAATATTCAAAGCCCCTCTGTCTTCCACTAAAACCAGGCAGATATATTCGTTCCACTGTTTGTTATAATTTCTTGACAGCATTAAAATACTCTTTTTCTTATCGTAATACCTCGTTAGATATTCATGGGCGTTGCAGATGGAGCCCTAATCCTGATGAGCCATTATTATTTGTCAAGTATGATTGGAGCCTCCTCAATATCCTAGACGTCGAGAAGCAAGCTTTTATTTTGAAGATTCCGATTAAAATTGAATCACAAGGTAAGAACAGCAGAGTTTTATTTTTATTCTTCTTCTTTCAATTTGAAAGAAGGTTAACTTTATAATTTTAAGTTTTTGAACTTGTGTATTTTTGGTGATTCTTGTTTGATTTGACATTCATTTCTTATAGTTCGTGGGGGGACTCATTGGATAGATGTGTGCCAGAGTGATGGAAATTTATTGGCTTCAGGTGGTGATGATGGGAATGTGAATATATTTGACAAAAGAGAATCAAAGATTGTCCAAACTGTTGGTAGTCACAAAAGTAATATATATCATTTTTTTTTCTTGTTTAATAACCTATTTCTGACTTTTAATTATTGTCTTATAGGACTGATCAATTGCGTGAGATGGAGTTCAAGCGGTGATATGATCGCGAGTGCTTCAGCTGATGCAACAGTAGCACTATTGAACTTCAAGACTGGAAAAAAACTTTATACTGGAAAGACCTCGGGCAGGGGTAAATTCTCACTGCTTGATTAATAAAGACTACTCTCATCTACCTCTTAGAGCCTGCTAGTTCTGTCTGCTTTATTTGAGAAATTTGAGAAAGCACCAGAGTCAAGAGGATGGGAAAGCAACCACAAGAAGAAGAAGAAATTTGGAAGAATAATCATCGGACACAACGAATAATAGGAGTTTTTAGACTATTTATTCTATTCTCCTTATTTTTCAGCATAACATCATGCATTCTTCCTGTCTGAAAAACAAAGAAAAATTGGTTAAGGAAAATTGAATATTCACACAAAAAACAGAAAATAATATTTTCTTAAGTTTGCTTCATCGCAAAATGCGAACCCAACTTTCCAATTATGGGAGAACTTTAACCACTAATTGACTTTAATTTAAGGATTGAGTCACAAAGAGCAATTCCTGTACAGGAGTATATTGAGACCATTTCTCTTTTAAGCTGTGGCCTGGCATTCCCTGATTTCGAAGAAGTAGCACACTATTTTCTCTAGAAATGATACTGCTCCAAGAATTCCTCTTTGTGAGTTATATTAGTCATCTCTCCTTAGTCACAGATTGATCAACTGCTTTATTTCAGGATATAAAGGGGGTCAAGGTCGGCCGAATGAATTCGACTGGAGTCTAAAATTTCGAATTCTATCCACATTGTGTCGGGTGAATGTGCTACTGTCCCGATATTCCCAAAAAAATTTGCTTCTGATATGAAATTTTCTTTTTCATGGACTTGATGAGTGAGGCTTAGAAAACAATTTAATCGTTTGTTATTAGCCTGACCTATCTGCTCGAGGGGAATTCAGAACTTTATGATAGTTGAGGCTAGCTAAACAGGTTTCACTTCTCGACGAGTTGTCTCAGGCCGTGGTGGGTATGCTTTCATGTTCGGCAACTCGAAAAATATTTACTGAATAAATGTCATCAGAGGTTTGGACAATCTTAAATTGGATTTGCGTCTCAGGCAGCAGATTCTTCCTATGTTTTTCATGGGAAGTAGGGTTTTCATTCACCATTCATCCGACTCCAGTTCATTTCCAAAATTAGATTCAAAGAGCCTTGCAATTCCCTCATTATCAATCCAGTTGGCAGAATCATCTATTAGTTTCAAGCGCACGATTTCCAATCTTTTTTAAGAGTTTTTTGAACAATTTTTCCATAATAGTCCCCTTCACAATTCATGACAGTTGTCTGTTGTTGTTGCTTTTGATTGTCGCCGCTAAAATAATTCCAGAATTTTCAATCCTCGAAAAGTACTTTCGGTATGAGGGTCTTGCCTTTTTTATTTTTATGTGATTATCAATTCCTTCTGAAAATGATAATGATGATGCAGAAAGAAATAATTCGATTTGAGAACTGATGAGGAGAGATGAACCTGTCTTATGTAGAAAGCGCATGATATTATTATTATTTTCGAATTTGATTACATGAGAACTTTGGAATTATCGATCAGTTTTCTTATTTAGTAGAGGATTACATCCAATATAATAATTTTTCGAACATTTTCTGGTTGACGATTCGTGAAAAGCTTTCCCATGGAACATTACATTGTAATATGCGAATAATTTCATAGAAATATAGGGAAAAGTTTGTCAGCAACAACAAACCTTGCAACTAAGGACTCAACTGGCATATAGTCTACTTCAGATTGTAGAGCATTACTTCATTCAGGATCGAATTCTCATCATGCTCTGATACTTTCTCAAGGTCTAATGGAAATTTGATCCTTAATATTTCTTGATAAAGAGTGCTGATTCACCTAAATAAAAAATTCTTATACATGACGAAGAGTAAGTATGGGAAACTCAAATTTTCTTATTTTGTGAGTACTGCTCTCCCAATAAAGATATCTCAAAATTGTTTAGGTTTCACTTATCAGAATCGATTAGATTTCATTAAGTAAAGATTACTTCAAGGTTAAATAAGTTAAGTTGTGAAATGCTAATCATTAATAGAACAAAATTAAAAAATAAAATTGCACCGAAAACAAACATCATCATCATGGAAATCACTGTTAAGGAAGCAGAAATTGAAAAAATTATCGACAAAGCCTTTCTGAAGGAATTGATTGGATTTAAGAGCAAGAAAGAAGATCCCATACAAATTAAAACTGAATGTTTTAAGCCTTCTACCTTAATGATGGAAAAGGGTAAAAGTGTCATACACAAGGATTGAGCCTATAAGAAATGCTTCAAAACAAAAAAAAGAAGAAAAAGAAATCGATATTGAGAATGACAAAAGTTACAGACATATCGACACTTTCATCTATCCTCATAGCGTTCACGGAGTTGTAATTGTCAAAGAATCAGAAACTGGAACAGCAATATGGGGGTCAGGAACATTGATTGCTTCCAGAATAGTGCTAACTGCAGCACATAACATCTACGATGAGCAAAAGCCAATTCAAAAGAGATATCCATTTCTGAAATTCATTCCAGGCGCAATGGAGGTGAGGCGCCTTTCGGTAAGATTGAAGTTGAGGATATCTTTGCACCCGAGGAATATATTCATCACATACCAGGAGAGAAAGAAGAAGATGACATGACCACCCATGATTACGCTATACTGATTCTGAAAAAGTCCATGGGTCAAGAGACGGGGTACTTTGGATTGCATGCAGTAGCAGCGGGAGAAGAAGGACTATTAGAAGATAAGGAAATTTATGTCAGAGGGTACCCAGAAATCGAAATGAAAGAAGAAAATTTGGTGAGATTTGAGCAATGGGAAACAAAGGGAAGGGTTGTAGAGCTCGACGGCAAAAAGGGTCTTTTTTACCATTCGAGCAACGCGTACCCTGGATTAGATGGAAGTGCAGTGTATTATAGAAATGACAAGAATTCATTCTGTGTTATTGGAGTTCATGTTGACAACAATAAGGATACTAGCAAGGCTTGCTGGATAACTAAAGAAGAATGGCAGAAATTTTATCGCAGAGAAAAATGTGAATCAATCATTCAAAGCAAGAATGACGAGAATGATATCTAGCTATTGAATCTCTCAGATAGCCAGTTTACAGAATCAGGATTGAGCTTGTTACTCCAATATAACCTGGAGGGCCTCGAAGAGATCGATTTAATTGGGACTCAACATATGGAATGTTATGGGCTCCTAGAGCTCGTACGAAATTCTGGCTGGAAGAGTCTTCGAAAGCTGAATTTATCATACAATTTATGCAATGAAGGCTTCCGAATGCTCAGTAACACTTCGGCCGAAACATGGAAAAATTTGAAGACACTGATTCCTCAAGGCAATAAAATCGATGAGGAAGGTGTTATCGGGATCGTTAACTGCGCTGCCTAGCCTGGAGTTGAAGAGCTTGATTTAGAAAATAACGTTCTCAGAAGAGGAGGCGCTCGTGTGTTAGCAAAGAAATCAAATTGGAGCAACTTAAAGAAAGTTTCTCTCTCAAATGATATGCTAGGACCTGAAGGAGGCGCAGTGCTTGGAAAAAAAACCACGTGGATAGATTTAGAAATACTGATGTTGAATAGCAATCGCCCGGACAGCAAGACGTACTCTCCATAGCTGCCAATTCGACTTGGGAGAATCTGAAAATGCTTTCTCTCACAAATAACGAGCTCTCTGATGAAGGCGGTATCTCAATTGGAATGAATGAACACCGCGTGGAAAAGATTAGAAGAGTTACGGCTGCAGCAAAATCAAATGAAGGAAAAAAGCGCTTTGGCAATAGCAAATAATACAACTTGGACCCATCTGAAAATCCTTCATTTATCGTGGAATGAATTTGGCGATCAGTGTGGTACAGCAATTGGGTCAAATATCTCATGGAAAAGACTTGAAGAACTTAATTTGAATTGCCAACTCGGGAAAAAGTGCTGTTGCTCTAGGAAATAACAAGACTTGGATTCATCTCAAAAGACTTGAATTATCTAATAACCATTTTGGCCCTGAAGGCGGAGCGACGATTGCTCAGGATATGTCTTGGGAGAACTTAGAAATCCTAACGCTATCCGGTAATCATCTCGGAGACAAAGGCGCAAGTTCTATTGCAAGTAACAAAAGTTGGAAGAAACTAACCCACGTTGCCTTTGACGTGAATGAGATAACCGATGAAGGTGCAGATACGATAGGAAGGAACGTCACTTGGAAAAACTTAGAGATATTAGAGCTGAGTAACAATCAAATTGGATGCAGAGGCGCATTCGTCATTGCAAGCAATATGATTTGGAAAAATCTCAAGAAACTTTATTTTTCAAAGAATTTCATCGGCAATGAAGGCGGCGCAGCGCTCGGGCGGAATTCTTTATGGAGGCATCTAGTTACGCTGAAGTTAGACTATAATCAGATTGGAGATGATGGAGCTCTTGGTATCGCAAATAATACTAGTTGGAAGAAAATGAATGAAATTAATTTTGGAAATAACAAGATTAGAGATGACGGTGCAATTGCCCTTGTAAAAAACTCCACATGGAGATATTTAGAGACGTTGGGGCTGTCCAACAATATGATAGGGAATAAAGGAGCCATTGGGCTAGCAAATAATCAGACTTGGAGAATATTAAAAAGACTTGATTTACCAGGTAATCAGATTGGTGATGATGGCGGAAGAGCAATTGGGCAAAACAAATCATGGAAAGCTTTGCTAGTATTGAATCTTGCAAATAACCGAGTTGGATGGAAGACCGCGGTTGAATTCGCACACAAAGAGGATTGGAAAGCCATTAACAGGTTCTTTTTGACAAGAAATACGAATTTAAGTTCAATAGAAAGAAGAAACGCTCTTCATGCCCTTAAAGCATCCAAGCCAAGGTCTGCACTGAGCTTCTAAATAGATTTAAGTGGTGTGCTTTATAATTCTAAAATTCTGGAGGTTCATATCGTCGCTCATAACTATAGTTAGTCTTCATAGAAAAAAAACATCCAAAAATAAAATATGAAACAAAACGCAAACATTATGATTGAAGAATTATCGCTATGCAACACAAACAACTAGCAAGGTTTAGTTTCAAGTTCATTTAAGTAAAAATATGCTAATTATCATTTGAGAGCTTATGAAATATTTGCTCAAAAGAACCTAGTAACTGCGTACGTTGGAGTCCAAGCGAATACCTGCTTGCAAGCGAAGTTAACGGTATCATCGGACAGTTGTCGCAGATGACAGAGGTTTTGCTACAATAAATGACCTAAAATTGATGCAGAGTCTTAGAATGATAGGACATTCATTTTTGAAAGAGAATCTTTTATTAAAAGGAAAAAAGTTCTCAAATTCTAAAAGGATAAATTATTGTAGCTCCAATAAGGCATGAAAAATGAGATTAACGTCATGAGAGGCACACTTGGAGATCGTTGGTGCTCGAGAGTTTTCATACTGGTGAATAATTGTTTGGGTCAGGCACAAACCGCATCCCAAACTGAATAATGCGCTGATTTTCTGAAGCAAATACATTTGATTCTTTGAGTATTTCTGTGATGGTAGCAGGTGCGCATGGGATTCTCTACATCGTTGATTAGTACTTGCCTCCTTTTATGATTTTTTCCATTTTTTGTTTTTTTTGCTTGTATTTCCTCTAAAAGATGTTTCATTTTCATTCATTTGCACTCTATAAACACATCAGCATGGGCTCAAATGCCGGCTTAAGCTCATAGTATAGTTTTCTTCGCTCAATCGCATTAATTGGGCATCTTGCTTTCGCTAAATAAAATACTTTAATCAGTCTACTATGAATTAAGTAATTTGCTAAAGACCGTTTTTCATGAAAACCTCTAAAGCCAAACTTCCAAGAATTGCGGAAAAAATCTATCTATCCATTGATCAATATCGAGAAATAGCAAGAAGAAGTTGTCGGTCACAATGAATTATTACTCAATGAAATTCATAGACAAGCCAATTCAACATCACCATTGACAAGAGAGAGAAGAAAGTCCAAATTTTTGTCTGGAGCAGTATGGTAACCCCAAAATTGGAAATCATGATGAATCAGCTTCAAAAACCAAGAGATATTCCAAGCATTTTCTCCATAACACACAGCTAAATTAGATAAATTTTAGCCCACCACGATCCTTTGGCTTCTCGGATTCATATGTAATGTAAGCTTCCAATTTTTTCCCCCTTGCTCTCTCTAAGATAGAGATATTTCTTATCTATTGCTCCAAATTGGTAGATCCTCTTATATAAAATTTCATTTGCGCTTACTGTTCGAATCGCCCTCCTGCTCTAGAAGCAACGCAAGACTTTTTTCGAGTATTCTGAAGTCTTTTATGAGCAGTAGGAATCAAATTTGCGATGCTCCCAGAAGTCCCAAAAACGCTATTTTTACCTCTTGTTAATGTGTTTGCTATAATAAAATAATTAATCTGCAAAGGACCCCTTTGATCTTTCTCAGGATTCCAAAACATTCTGTTGCTTGAATTCTGCCAATACAGAGCAAAAACACTAAATTCTCCATGAAGTGTGACACAGAATTCGAAACGAGATTCCTTCTCAATCCTTCTCAATCGTTGTGAGGTTGTCAGTCTTCATTCGTAGTGGGTGTTTGAATTTGCAGTAGGAGCATTTCACAGTGTCTCCATCAAACTCTAATTGCCAAATTCCACCATCTGTTGTGTGCTTTGGTAATCTTAATTAGAAGTTGTATAATTTCATGTATCGAATCATTCCACCTTTATTAAATTATCAACTTTATCAAATTCCAAAAGTTAAAAATAGTGGAATCAAGTACCAGAGTTAAATGAAAAGAAGGATTGCCGAAACTTGTCCATATGGTCAAACCTTTCGGCTCCTCTTTAGTATTCCAGGCTGATCGAACATTATCAATCTGAAAAATGAATTCTGGGCTGATAAGAGCAAAGAGTAACTGCAAAAAGCCACATTATCATTGATATTAAAGTGCCATTCAAAACTCCAAGCTGAGTTGAAATCTCCCAAACGGATTTCCTTTAGATTTGAACAAATTTGAAAATCTCTTTGATTGATTTTCGACGAATTTAATAGCCAAGTGCCCAAACTCTCTGCCAGATGTTCCAGACTCTAATAAAATTTATTGTGACAGACTCTTGCGTATTTAGGAAAGGAATAATTTTTTATTATTTGCTATTGGCTTAGATCTATCTAATTACCTGAATATGAATGCTTCGAGTCACTTATACCAACTCGTTTCGCTATTCCTAAGTATGTTTTAGACTTTCTTTAGAATTTCACAACACCAAAGACCGTAATAATGCTCAACGTGTCCACATTTGATTCAGATTTATTACTTGCTGCATCCGCATGCGAATTTGTGAGCTTTAACCAGAATCATTGATCTCAATGAGATCCGCTAGACGGTAATGAAGAACAGGAGTGATTTCACTTCTTTTATAAAGGAAATAAAACCTAACAACCTTTTTTAATGGACTATAAAATTAAAGTGCGTTTCTAAATTCTCATCACCGCACAAATTTAGTCAAGGAAAAATATGTCAAATGCTTGCAAAATGGTTTTGACTTCTCAATGGCTTCAAAATTGGAAGCATTTAACCAACAATTCGGCAGCCTCACTTAAAGCCCGGTTGATTGAGCTGAGATTTTCAGAAGGAAAAGTTCGACTGATCGGCTCTTCCTGAGGCTTTAAGCTGACTCTAAATTTAAGTTTTGAAAAGCGTTCCTAACTTTTTGAAAAAAAAAAACGAGTTTAATTTTCGATCTGATTTCGTATTTGAGAACTCGACTCATCTTGATTAATATCCATTAATTGCTATCTCATCCAAAGAGCGTTGTAAAAGATCGCATTTGCTAACTCGAAATTTTCCTTAGTTATAGAATATAACTCTTTTTCGAATAAGTTATCAAAACTTAAATTCAATTTCTTTAGTACCCGCAATCATACTCTCTAACTCAAAATGTTACCCTTCCCAAACAGTACATTAAAAAAAACTTTTCTGATTGATTTAACGTATCGAAAATGCAAGTCTTTCCAATTGGCACGAGGTCAAGTCACCTTCAAAGGATCGTTCTAATGACTCTGATCGCAACAGCAAGTATCAAAGTTTTGAGTATTTAAAACGACATTATGAATAATATCTAATAGTGTGCTATTGTTCTTCGGACTTTTACTCACGCTCGACTGGTTGTACGTCTCCAGCAGGTCCGAGCAGTTTTGATGGCATTCACTTTGTCCATGAGCTTGATCTCCAACAGAATCGATACCTTTTTTGGAACGTTGGTGCTACTGATTCAAATGTAGGAGATTACATTGCGACATTTACATCAGCAAGCTCCACTTATCTCACGATGAAATATCAAGGCTCTTTTGAACTTAGCATTGAAGCCTCGGGGGAATATTGGTTCAAATCCCATTATAATCCAAGCCATGTCACATATATACCCACCGGAATCTTATTTAATGGAGGAGAAGGCTCAATTTACGGGATTCCTCTTTCTTCAATTCCTCTGAGGAGGTTTCACATTACATTTTCATATGGAGCAAATACTGGAGCGGGAGATCATGTTTGTGTTGGAATCACCGAGTCCACGGACTTTGATATCGGAAAAACAAGCGGGATGGGCCAAAAAATGTATTGTGTATATGGCGCTCCTCAAGCTGTTTATCACAATATTGACCCGCCTACATGTCCTGAGTGCGGCGCCTGCAATAACTGGTGCACTTCTTGCACCTCGAATTCGAATGAAGACTGCTCTCGTTGTTCTAATGATTACTTCTTGCAGCCATCTTCCACTACTTGTTATTTGTTCTGTCCAACAGGGTACTATGGAGATACAAATACAAATGTATGTACTTTATGCCACGCTTATTGTAGCACTTGCACAGGAGCCTCATACACTGAGTGCTCGTCTTGTAAATCAGGCTATTATCTTCAACCATCCCCATCTTCGACAAGTTGCCTCTCTACCTGTCCTGAAACCCTTTACTACCCTGATTCCAGCACGAACACCTGCGCAAGTAATTATTATTAGTACTCAAAGCCTTATTCATCTTGAATTGCCTAATCAGACTGTGATGCAACCTGCTATAAATGCACTGGAGGATCAAGTACAAGTTGCACAGCCTGCACCGGACCACTATATCTCTATCAGTCTCAATGTCTTACCACTTCAGCCTGCGCCAGTATTGTTGGATATTATCCGAACGTCACCACTAATATTTGCACACGTAATATTATTTTCTTTTATTTGTATAAATCTCACCTTGTTTAGCCTGCCACGGAAGTTGCTACACCTGTTATGGAGGACAACCTGACAATTGTCTCTCATGCACAGGTTCACTATACTTCTATCAATCAAGATGCAGAATTTGTCCGACCGTTGGATATTATCCTAATACAATTAATAACGTTTGCGAGCGTAAAAGAGAGTTTTCACTTTGTTCTAAAATTTCTTCCCAAAAACAGCATGCGACCCATCATGCAGAAGTTGCATCTCAAATACCGCTACAAGTTGCCTCACCTGTCATTCTGGGTCTTACCTTTTTAACCAAACTTGTGGTTCGTCTTGTCCAACTATTGGATATTATCCAAATGCCAATGCAAATACTTGCTCACGTAATTTCTGGAGATATTTTCTGAACTGACTTGCCATGATTTATCACATATAGCCTGCTACTCGAGATGCAAGACATGTACTGATGGAACCTCCTCCTCCTGTACCAGTTGCAACGCTGGTTTCTATCTCCTCAGTACGACGAATACGTGTGTGACAACCTGTCCTAATGGCTACTGGGCTGATGCCGTGACTAATACTTGTCAATCATGTAACTCAAGCTGTGCAGCATGCACTGGACCCACGAACTGCACAAAATGCGCTTCATCGAATGCTTTCATCTACAATCAAATTTGTTATGATACATTTTGCCCTGAAGGAACCTATAGAAATGTTATCAGCATGACCTGCAATCTCTGTCCTACTGGATGTCGGCTTTGTGGCTCTCCAAGCCTCTGTCTTCAGTGTGAGAGTGGTTTCTCTTCGTATACGGACCCACTTACTCAAGACAGCAGCTGTGTAAAGACATGTCCAAGTTCATATTTTAGCGGCTTTGTGAGCTCATCAAATTCCTATGTCTGCCAAAAGTGTGACAGCTCCTGCGCCGAATGTAGTGGTCCGAACAGCAATCAATGCACTGATTGCTTAGATAATAAAGTCTTATCTGAAGGAAGCTGTATCTCACCAAGCGTTGATTTTTCTTGTCCAAATGGCACTTACTTGGACAGTTTCCAATGTTTGAATTGCTCCAAAGGATGTGCGAGCTGCTCTGAAGTGGCTCGTTGTAATGAATGTCTTCCAGGATATGTCCTTGGAGAAACTACGGGTCTTTGTGAAATACCGCGAAGTGCATGCCATCCGAGCTGTGGTACTTGCTCAGGAACTACTGAATATGATTGCACCAGCTGTGCCAGTCCGTTGATGCTCCAAGCAGGCAAGTGCGTGATAAACTGTGGTCTAGGTTTTAAGTATAATGTTATGAATAACAAATGTGAAATCTGCTTCGAGGACTGCACCTCATGTGTCGGTGAACTCTTTTATTTCGGAGGAAACTGTGTCTTTAGCTGTCCGGCTGGGTCTATTGCTGTTGTCGATGAAAAAGGTCAAATCAGCTGTAATCTTGAAGAAGGAGCTCCTATTCTCTCTTTCGTTCAGCAACCCTCCCAATCAACTGCTGTCGGACTCAACCAGGATATAATCATTCAAGTAAGCATTGCTTATCCTTCAAGCAGTGAGGATCAAACCAAAGTCATCATTTGGAAACAAACGGATATCAATGCACCGACAACAAAATTACTCCAAGGAATAACTGCTCTGAATTCACCCGTTCTTATTATCCCTAAAAACAACTTACGCTCCAATACCAAGTACGGACTCACTGTTGAGGTTCTTCTAGATGGTGCGGCTGCCACGAGTGCTTCTACTTCGTTTACGACGGCAAAATCGATTATCAGTGGCGACTTTATTATTAGCCCCAGTACAGGAAGTTTCCATGATACAACTTTCACTTTGACTCTCACGGGGTGGACAAATGTTACTAATGAAGTTTTACCAACTTTCTCCATACTAGCGTCGCGAAATGATAATCCAAAGGCCAAAATAGTCATCGCCCTATCATTGGATATGCTTAACTCATCATCACTATATTTTGGAGGATACAATTTTACCATTCCATCTCTTTATGAGGGAGAAGATGAAAAAGACGTTGTCTATCGCATTGAGCTGGAGGCCTCTTCTTCTTCAGATTCACTAAGCCTTTCCAAGACGATCATTTTACAACCTCTCTCCTCTGACAAGGTCTCTCAACTCATTGCCGACATTGATCCTGCGGCAATTACGGAATCTGAGGCCATGTCTAATTTCATCGTACTAACAACTCAAAATTTCATCCAGAGCAATGTACTTGAGACACAAACAACAAATGCCATGCTTGCTGCTTTCCAAGTTTATCAAACTTTGACTGGAGATAATTCGATCACCTGCGTTGATACTATCCATTGCTCTGGTCATGGTACATGTATCACCACGACTGGTACGAACTCAAGTACGAATCCAATGTGCAAATGTGATCCAGGATGGGGCGGTATTGCATGTAATAAAGATGCTCAGCAACTCCAGCAGGCTCAAAATCAATTGGGTGTTCTTCTTACGAAGCTGCTAGGCACTGCACCAACACCAAGCACAATGAATTCTCAGCTTCTCGTTGTGCAGATGGCAACGAGAGATCCTGATCTTATCACGAATGGCGGTTCGATGCTACGTTTGATGAGCCAAACGGTCATTTCAAGCTATAGAATCATTGATTCCTCCTCCTCTGCACCTTCGTCATCACGGTCAGCACTTTCTATGATTGCTGATGCCGCATTCTCTTTGATAAGTCTATTGAGCAATGGACTTGAAACAGGTGCCAATCTAGATCAACTCCTACAAATATTCGCTGGTAGTCTTGAAGACATCCTCGCTGGATTAAGCTTAGGCGAGTACAATGAAATAGACACCTCATCTCTTTACGCTCTCTTGATGGCAGTAGATGATCTTTTTGAGGAGATCAAAGAAAACAATGGCCAAAGTGGAGAAAATCGCAGAATATTGCAAGATCAGCAACTTCCACAACAAGTTCCAAGGCAACCTCAAAGAATCTTATCTTCGTCAAGCACGTCTTCAGCCTCATCGACTTCAGATGATAAAAATCAGGCTGCTCTCCAGAACAAAGTTGCTACTCAAACTCCATTCCAATCAAAGCCTAAAATAGATATTTCGACATTGAAACAGGTTCTCAGCAATTTACTAAGTACATTGAAGCAGGGAAAAACGGTCAAGATGAAGACAAAAGCGAAATACGATACTGTAGAAGGAGGTTTTGAGCTTCCTCAACTAACCTTAAAAATAACTTCATCAGTCAAGTTCATGATACAAGAAACCAAGTCAGGCAAAAATAATCATGCATCCAACAGTAATTCATTGGTTACTAAATCAGTCACTTTCAGCGCCACCGACGGCTCGAATAAAGTGCCCATAAATAATCTTCCTACGCCCATTAAAATGACGATTCCCAAAATCACTCCAACCACTCCGAGCTCAATCGCGTTGTATCAGTGCTCCTACTACGATGAAACAAGTCGAAGATTCCTAACAAATGGCTGCTCTTTCATCGGGGAGAACTTAACTCACATATTTTGTCAGTGTAATCACGCGACAGAATTCGCAGCTCAAATCAACAAAGAAGTTCTTAATGCGTACGATAGTTTCTTTAACAAGCCTTCTCTACAAGAATTACTTGAGCTCTCAGCACTGAAAATACAAACGTCGTCGATACGGCAAAAGTCATCATTCAAGATTGAACTACAAAAAAATATCCTCTCGAAGACTCACACCGCCGTTCGTGAATACACATTGAAAAAAATCGATTTACTGCCAGTTATAGTCTCGCTTCTCATCCTATTGATATTATACACACTCTACCCGATCATTGATTTCTTCTTGACGATCAAGCAGAGTTATTTTGCAAGTTGGAGTAATGAAATTGCAAATGTAAAGAATGGCCATAAAGATCAGAAAAAGAAAAGCAAGCTGATCAGTGCTAAGGCCTTCTGGAGTTTTTATTCTCTTTTCACTTCACGAACTCAGAAATACTTTTCCGACTATTCAGTGAGAATGTTGACCTTCTATACTGAGGTCCTCAATCTTATGGGAAATGTATTGGTTTGGGCCATTTTTGTAAATTCACAAAAAGGACAGAACCTATTTCAAACGGATCAATCACCAATACCACAATATGTTTTCGTGATTGGCCTCTCCTTTATGACAGCCACAGTGAGTTTCTATGCGACTCTTGGGTCAATCAACCTATGTCGTATGCATAAACTGCGAAAGCACTATGTGAAGATTGAAATGAAGCAGTTAACTTCGATTAAAAAACTCGGATGTTGGGAACTTTTCTACATGACCGTTTGTGTTTTGATAATCTTGGCTTGGCTGGCTCTATTCGCAGTTTTGTCAACGATTCTGCTTGATTCGGAAATATACTATTGGTTGAGATGTTGCCTCGGAGCTACCATCTACAGTTACGTTGTGGTAGACACAGTTATGGTGGCAGTATATTATAGCCTCAGACTTAAACATATGCCTTTATTGCTGACCCTGAGGGCTTTAAATAGCAAATACCTCTCGCTTTCTACTCATTCAAAAATTTCTTTAAAAGTCAAAGTTTAATGAGATTATCAATAGTAAAATGAGTTCAAACTTTGGTGTAACACCTAAAAGAATAAATTGAATTGGATATATCTAATTATTTGTGTAATAAAAAAAAAAACCTATTTTCATAAAACGCCTCTTATTTTCTCGTTTTGTTTCTGATTTCATTTTTTCATTTTTTTGCTTCAAAATAAAAGATTACTATGTGGCTTAGAATAAACCTTCAAATTCGTCCAGAACAATTATTCCTTGTTCTGAGAAAGAGCTTACTTATCATTTATCTATCTGAATGTTAGACGACTAATAAGCTCCCATTCCACTTCATCTAACATTTGAACCAAGCAACTTTAAATCTCAAATCCTTAAAATTTATCACTTTTTTCTATTGTAGGAATTCATTCGCTTATCACTGTCTTAGCAATCATGGTTTTAGAGACTTTCAGCTAAAGGAAACCGAGAGTGTAGAAGGAAAATTAAAGTAATTAGTTCCTCATTTTCATTTAGATAAAGCATACGGAGCAGGTCTCATCTAATGGTTTTGATTAAGATATGTACTCATGAAAAAATTCATATTTATTACGTTCATCTGAAGTGAGCCCACCATAAAGCAACTTCCCTGTCTTGAAGTCCAACAGTTTTGCAGTTTGATCGCCGGCATTCCCAAGCATCTCGCCGTTCGAACCCCATCGAACACAAGCTAACAAATACATATCAGATTTAGGAATAAATTGAAAGAATCTCACGTGAGTGAATGCCATCAAAAGTTTTGACGATCTTAGATTCTCGCTTGTCAAATATCTTGAGATTCCTACCAACCCCTCCCGATGCCAGCAAATTTCCGTTGCTTGGACAAACATCAATCCAATATGTCACGACTAGAGGGAACACAAAAGTTAGTACCAAAGGGAGGACGATTCATAAAATTTAAATGTAAAATTATCTTTTCGACTATTGGAAATGACTCTGCATTATGAAGAGAGACCAACGAAGAGAAAACAAAGCAAAGTTTCTCGAACTACAATTACCTGGATCGAGTTGCACTGGTTCCTTCAAAATAAAGACTTGCTTGTCAACATCTAAGATGTTGAGTATGTTATCGTCATACTTCACAAAGAGTAGGGATTCGCCAGTATTGGTGCTCCATCGACAGCGTCCAGCATAATCTAAAGAATAAGAGAAAAAAGGAAATGAATTTACCAATTTTTCCCATGGATGCATGGAGATTGCAAATGTTGGTGTTGATATCTGATATCAAACACACGCCATCAAGGTCGATAGTGGCTACACTTTCTCCATAAGGGTCGAAGTCAAAACTCAAAATTGTGTTCTCTTGAGATAAATGGTTAATGAATCCAGCATAGAAACATTAAATAATTGAGTACTTCCTGCACTGCTGTGTTGTCTTTGCCATTTCGATTTCCTTAACAGTTATACACTATAGCAACCTTTTTGTCCAGAATACTCAATCCCGTGTAAGTGGTAAGCAATTTTCTCTCTGAGAGAGATTGAACCTAAAATATTTCTTCTTGCATTTTTTGGTCACGTCACCTAGCCGACCACTAGAGGAGAAAACAAAAATACCTGAGCGAGGAGTAGGAGAAATTAGCATATAAATGTTGTTTGAATATAAGAATTCAGAATGTTGAACTAGTTATACTTCCTGAAACTTCTTCAAATGTGTATATTTTCTTTGGTATTTTCCGCGAGATCAAATAGAGCCATATTTGCAGATTTAGAGTGGCATTGATTGAGCGAGACAAGCAATTTCGTATTTGGAATTTCTTTTACATGAGTCCAACTTACTGAGGATTAGGAAAGTTAGGTTAGCATGAAAAAAATATAAAATTCGTGCTTGCACCTAGTTTTATTCGGACTCCTTCAAAGCTTGCATAATTCTGTTTAGTCTCAAGTTCTATGACGTTAATCTCATTTGTTTTAGGATAAGACCAAGCAAGCAACGATGGTGGTGAGAAAGCCATCTCTTCTAACCAAGAAGAAATTTCATTTCAGCATGCAATTCGATAGATATTGATAGAATGAAATTTATTACCTTTGATATTATGATTGGAAGAAACTACAGATTTGAGAGCTTTGGTTATGGGCCTTTGGATGATTTTGTTAGGATTTTGGTTGTTTTTTGACGAACATGAACAAGCACTTCCCATTTTGAGAGAGAGATCAATAAATTTCTGTATTCAAATAAAATTATTAGTGTAATCCTAAATTAACTTTACATATCGTTTTACATAGCTTTTATATTTGTCAGAGACACAATAAAGATATCATCGAATGTAAAATACTGTATGACGCTTCAAATCTGGAAATATTAAAGTATAAGTTATCTCAATACCAAATTTACTGTATCGCCTCATTATAGTTGGTAGATTCACTTCTAGAATTACATTTCTTTGGTGGAATGGGAGAAATGATGAAAAAGAGATAAATTACAAGCGCTTCCAATTTAATGCTTTGCCAAAATTAAAATTGTATGTGAAAAAGTTACTTATCCAACAATACTCTCTTTTTCTGTTGTCAACATGAAACTATATATAACAATTTAACTCTCAAAAAGTTAATTGCAAGAAAAAAATTTTTGTTGTTGAAAAAAATTTTTGTTGTTGAAAAAATTATTCTTGACCATATAGCTAATTGTAGTAAAACATCGATGTAAAAATTAGAAAGGGAAAAGAAGTCGCTTTCGCAATTTCCATGCACATAATGCTTTCTTAACATTTGAACAAGACTACTACAACTCACAAAATCTTGGATGATAGGTCGAAGTATGTTAGGGAAACCAAGAATTTTATTTTGAAATTTGTATGTCTCTAGCATCGACTTATTACCGAATGCAATTATCTCCATCAGCTAAGACAATACTAAAAGTGGAAATGAAACATTCAATGGTTAATGATGTTGATTTTTTTTTTATCAGATTAATATCTTCATTGTTTTGATGGTTTTTGTATCTTCCCAAATAACCTTCTTTCTCTGCGTGCCTTGTGCTTTATCTTCATCTATATAAAACATACGGAATGGGCTTCTCCTAATGATTCAATTCTTTGTTAATATTGAAATATCATAAATTACTCCCATCTGAAGTGTTTCCAGTAAAAAGCACCTTCCCTGTCTTGAAGTCCAGCAGTTTTGCAGTTTGATCGCCAGCACTCGCAAGCATCTCGCCGTTCGGACTCCATCTAACACAAACAATAGAGTCTAACAAAAAGCGAATCAGATTTGAAGAATATTCATTAAAAAATTGAAAGAATCTCACATGAGTGAATGCCTTCAAAAGTTTTGACGAGCTTGGATTCTCGCTTGTCAAATATCTTGAGATTCTTATCAGTACCTCCTAATGCAAGTAAATTTCCGTTGTTTGGGCAAACATCAATTCCGGATACATCGCCTAGAAGGCAGAAAAGTGAGAGAAGTTAAAACAAAGCTTCTCGAAAATTACTAGGATCGAGTTGCATTGGCTCCTTCAAAGTCATAATTTTTTTCTCAGAATCCAAAATATTGAGTTTTTTAAAGTCATACTTCACAAAGAGTAGAGGTTCGTCACTATTGGTGCTCCATCGACAGCGTCCATAATAATCTGTAGAATATGACCATGAATAAAGGGAAAATTCATTTAGAGTGGGAAAAAAAAGTGATAACATGTCTGAATGTCTATTTACCAATTTTTCTAGTTTCCACATGATGGTGATAGCTATCAGTATTCACATCTGACACCAAACACACGCCATTAAGATCAAGAGTCGCTATGGTCTCTCCAGAAGGATTGAAATCAAAGCTTGTAATATGGTTTCCTGGATGAAAAAGAGATCATTGAATCCAGAATAAGTACATTTAAAGATCAGTTACCTCCTTCAGTCGAACATTGCTCGTGCCATTTCGATTTTCGAAACAGCTGCGCGCTATAGCCACCTGTCCTCCCAGAATAATGAATCCCGTGTAAATGATAAGCAATTTTCCCTTGAAGACAGATTGAACCAAGGATATTTCTTCTTGCATTAAATGTTACATCTCCATCTGCAACCACTAGAAATTGAAAATAAGAGCTTATGAGGTTGCAATTAATCCAATTTGATATACTTAAATTCATTTCTGCAACTTCTTCAAAAGTGTAGATCGCTTTAGCATTTTTCCGCGAGAGATCAAATATTGCCATATTTGCCCCATAATCGCAGTTATGATTGAGTGAGACAAGTAATTTCGTGCCTGGAATTTCTTTTACATGAGTCCAATAACCTGAGTATAGTGAAAATTGGATTAACAAACAATTAAAATATATGTACCTGAAGTTGTTCTGAGTTGGACCCCTTCAAAGTTTGTATAATTCTGTTTATTCTCGAGTTCTATGACGCTGATGTTATTTAAGCTATGTGAAGACCAAGCAAGCATAGTTGGAGATGTTATCTCTGCTGAGCAAAAAAAGTTCGGTTAGTGAGACGATTGAAAGAGAGGAGAAACGAAAATTCTGTAATAAATAAAGCAATAGAAGACAAGAGAAATAACTACCCATTCTTATGGACTTTTCGAGTAAATCCTCTGTTGTCACTCCATTTTCTGAGGCTTCTTTTGACTCACCAATGTCTGCAGGAGAGATCTGCTGACTGGTGCTTGCTTCGTTGTTTAGCAGCATTTTTTTTTTTTCTCTTCAATTTTGTAGAGCACTCGCGCGCGGAATTTAATTAAATTATTTAATTTTCGAAATCCAAATCAGATTGATGAAAACGCGGAAGGTTAATTAAATAAACAGTGAAAGAACCCCAGGTACTGACAAAATTTGGGGATGAGATTCGTGAAGGACGATACTCTATTGATCTCCTGGGCTGGCAGTTGGAGCACCCTCTGAGCAGAATATAGCTTCGGTCTTTGAGACTTGTAATAGAAAAAAATGTTTGCTTCATTCTTGGCGCTTTTTCATTTCAAAAATTTGAGAATTTTCATAGACTTAAAATTTAACAACACTTACTACCTCTCAAAAATAAGATGAGATGCATATGACAAGAAATCGAGAATTCAAGCACAATTATCCTCGATTGCTGCCTATTCATATCTAACCAAAATTTCAATAGAATACGTTCAAATGGCAGTCCAAGAAAGACACTATTTTTCTATCCGAAATCTTCCTTTTTCACTTTCATTCGCTGTTTTTTATCGAATTAAACAAATTATACTTCGCATTGTCAAATAAATTCTCATATAACTGACCCAAAATAATCTTGTTGAAGTATACTGTACTGAAGTTGCTCAGCGACAGGATTTGACAGATCATATCGATAACAAATCGTAGGAATTTTCCGAATTCCTGCTGCTGAGCAGCCAAAAAAAAAGGCAGCACAATAGTTTCCTACGAGTAATAGAAGAGTCACTCTCTCGCACAGGAGAAGTTTATTTTCGAGAGTTTATCGAAGTTTCTAACAAAATTACGCTTAGTAATGAGAATTTGAGAGCCAGGACATTCAGATTAGGAAAAATGTGATAGAAGCAAAATAAACTGATAGAACTTTGAAAAATCGGAGAAATTTGTCCAATATACTCAAACAATAAATAAATTTTCCTTCTTCCATTGGGGCAGAGCGAGTCAAGTTAATCAAATCTGAGCTGAAGTATGCACTATTCGGGAAAAATGAGATCTATATTTAATAGCAAGTAGCATAATAGTACTCATCAGGTACAATTTCATTTTAAATTTGTAATGAAATTGCAACTTTTCTTTGCATGTTATTATGCTTTTGAACTTAATCAATCTAGTCTTGATATCCTTCAATGCCTTTAAAATAAGAGAATCGATTTTGGTATGAAGAAGAGAAATGCGTAATTCAAAGATATCTTAAATTTCATTCAATTTCCATATGATTACGTAGTTTTTTGGAAGTTTCTAGTGTTAAATTATTACTTTTCCATTAATTCCCATTAAATTGAGAGACTAGCTTTAGTACGCAAGGGATGATTGATTAATCAAGAAAGCTGTACCATCCCAACAAACTGTTGGTTCGACAAAATTTCGTTGATATCTGATGCAGTTTAGATTTCAACTTCTAACAATAACGTTCTCCATTCTTCTTTTCTATATGTGAAGTCGTCAGAACAACTCACAGGAATGAAAATCATTAAAAAATTTCGCTTTTTCCAAAAAAACTCGAAAAATTTCTTTTTAACTTGAATATTCATTCCGAAGTTGGTGAATCCGTGATTCGTAATTAGGTACTTGTGTGAGTCCAATGGCAAAAAAATTTTATAAGTCCTGGAATGTGTAAATTAGTCGAGATTATTAATATCACCCTATTTCAAATCCTTCTATAATCTAAATCATTCTTCCATAAATGTTATAAATCTTCGATAAGCATATCCTAAATCCTGAGCTATATTTAATAAAGCTCAATCTCATAATCAAATAAAAAGTTAACACTTCCGCTTACTAAAGTGAAAAAAGTCATGCTACAGCATCCAGACAAGAAAGCAGATTTCGTCTCTCAATTTCCAATCCCGCCCAAACTGAAACGAGCATACCAAGCCTTTAAGCTTGTAGCAGAAACCTCTACTTATAAAATAATTGAAGCTGATGCTGGTGATTCAAAAGAGAAGCATAGAATTAGAGTCCTTGATCGGTCGAAAGAGTTTGTAAACAAGAAATACGATCTCACGGCAACTCTGTTCGTGAAAGAGCTACTTCATCTGCAATCAAGATATCCTGGCTCTATTCTAACCAATACATTCGAAATCAGTGATGACGGGCAACAAATAGCCTGTGCAACTCTTCCATATCTTCCTCTGAGCTGCCAGCTCAATGAGGAGAGCGTAGAAACCTTCAATCCACAAGATTCTAAATCGGTTCAAAAATTGATAAGCGACGCTCTATACGACATTGAATTTCTGTGGAAAAATATGCAAATAAGAAAGATTATGGACGTCTTGGGACCAGAAAGCCTCTGTTTTATGAAGGAAAAAGACGCGTTCTTTTTGAGTGACTGGTCAAAACTCTTTGAAAGTGGAGCTGCTGATTTATTAATGAGTGATGCTCCTATTACTACGACTATTCCGTCTTTGCAAGGACAAAAGCTGACTTCCCAAGAATTAGCTGGAGAAATAAAGGCTTTGGCATTGAGTGTGCTCAAGCTAAACAAAATCGATTTTTCAAAAATCGAGAGCTTGAGGCAAGTTAAAGGCATCGACTCTGGAGAGTTTGCTTCTGAAGTTGAACGAACTTTGTCAAAGAGTTTTAACGAGGAAAAAAAAGGATTGCAGCAACTGATCGAAAAAATGTTGACTTTGGAGTCTCAAAATTTACCAAACCTAGGGGACCTTCGCATCGAAGATGCTAAAAGCCAAGCTCCAATCAATGAAGAATCAAAACAAATCAATGACATTGAGGCGCAACATCCGTCCCGACCAAACTCTGAAGAAGTAGCACAAATCCAACACGAAGGACAAGAAGCTATATCATCTAGCAAGAGTAGCGTCATTACTGGTAAACTTTTCATACATATCTGAATTGATCTCACCGTTGATAGAAGACACAGTTACGAGATCTTCAACTATGCTTGCATGGTGTGCAAATATAACAAACAAGATAAGCATCGCGGACTTTAACACAAAGCAAAGCTACGCAAACTTTGTCGGAGCTACAGTTAGTGACCCAGGTAAAATTTAGTTTCTTTATTATCTTGAGGCTGATGCTGTGATAATGTGTTAGTTCTTTGTTGGA
>ENA-UOTX01000797-UOTX01000797.1-compost-metagenome-genome-assembly--contig:-NODE-797-length-29719-cov-6.188651_pt1 | contig 29719 bp, 23 predicted proteins | sample MGYA00238143_ERZ746982 | MGnify/ENA primary metagenome ERZ746982 (study PRJEB28758, sample SAMN06268862) | compost metagenome | isolation source: single cell | place: USA: California, Emeryville, Joint... | reverse complement strand
ATTTGCTATGTGATAGCCCATCCAATATTCAGTCTGATATCCGGGTTTGACACTTTCCTCATGTCCATTATTGAGAGGGCTAGAACCAATAATGACACCACCATAATGATAATATCAAAAATAATTTGAAACACTAGATTTGATTTGTCCTTGATAGGTCGATGCTTTGCCATATATGCCACAAAGGCAAGAGACATCAGAAACAAGAAAAGTGAAGATGCAAAACCATACGACTTGAACAAAACTAGAATCATACCGATCGTAATTGATCGAATAAGGAGTAACGGAAAGTAAAGAGGCTGCCAAAGAGTGTCGTTGCTGTAGTCCTCAAACAAAATTTTATGCCTCCTGGCAAAATTCTTTCTGCTCGACTTGGAAGAGAGAGAGCTTGACCTTGAGCCATCTATTGGGAATTGCTATTTTAGTTATTCGAAGAATGATTAAAAGCAAGCAAGCGCGCCATATTTTTTCGTTCAGTCTTCATGGATCTTATTGGGAATTAAATTGAGTTTTTTTTTGGTAAGGCGACCTCTTCTTCCTTTCCCATAGAAAATCAAATTGCTATTTGAGTTTAAACATAAAAATGAAATATAGTTAATGCAATAAAATCCTAATTCTCTTAAAACTTCGACACAATATAACATCGTAGTAGTTATTGAAACAGCTTCCTCTAAAAAAATTCTTACCGATTTGAGTGATGAAGATTTTTTTCCTGAGAAGAATTACAATCCGTGGGAAAATAACTTGCTACAAATCTTCTTTCAACAAGTATGGCATTTCTTTGCTTTATTTTTTTTCTAATTAGTGACGGATTGCTTTCACAACTATAGAAGTAAGATTATCGATCTGATAAAAAATGTGTAATTTATTCACATTTCAAAAAAGTCCTGCCACAGGTTATTTCTCAATATCTACTGAAAGATATGTTAGGAAGCGGAGGGCGACAGTCTTCATACATTCACTCTCTCAAACTTCAGGAGTAGAATCAAACCAATTACATGGCCTATTGATAGCCCATAATTCGGTTCAATCAATGAATCGAGTACGTCTGAGGTGAAAGAGGTATTCACGGTAAAATCATTTTAGAATTCTCTACAATAGCTTTTCGTTAATGGCTTCACTTGCGTCAGATAAAAGACAACAAAAGGATCAATCAATCTGGTTTGTCCACATTTAAAGAAAGCACATTGACAAATATATTATTATATTTTCTTGGCATACTATATTCTCATTTGATGAATTGTAGATTTTTCGAAATCAGATTAAAATGTGAGGCTTTAAATACGGAAAACTTCGAGAATTGTCCTGAAATAAGCTATAGGGCTTTACTGAAATTTCGGATTATTGAAAAAATTTCATTAGCGAACACAAAAACGAAGAACAATAACAAACTCTCGAATTTATCTAATTTTTTTTTTCTCTCTCTCTTTCTCCGATTCTACTGACTAGAAGAATGAAGGTAGGTTAACTCTTGAAACAGCATATCTTTCAGTGATATGGAGAAATGATTCACTGAAGAGCTATTAAGTCTTTCTAAAAGAGTTGTACCGCTGTGTAAAGTTTTGTTGAAAGAGAAATTTGTACTACAATCTTCTGCCCATTTAAATAATCCTTAATTTAATGCAAGCATTCATCAAGATAACTGCTGCTCTTTAAGAGAATATTGTTCATCTTTTTTCTTACTTCTAAAAAAAGGTGAATTTTAGGCAGAGTTGTCTGATTGAGACTATTATTAATATTGATAAATAATAGGTTGCATTTGTAGATATATAACTTCCTTATCAATGGCTCCATGATTAATAATCCTTGCGTGCTGGATCTCACGTTGGATACCTCTATTACTCATATTGAGTCTATTTTGATTGGTATGAAAATGAGCGGTAGTTACTACCGAAATTATATTCAGCACTCGGTTCCGAACGTCCATGGAAATGTTTCAAAGAGAGTCCAAAAATTGTTTTGAAATACGAAATTACAGCTTTCCCGACAAACTGAATCTGTGATTGAGAATTTGAGAGAGCATATTCACTATAAATTTTCACTTTGCTCTGACAATCTGTCATTCAATATATCTCTGAGTGTTTCTTGTGCATTGATTGAGGCTTCCTCTCGAATTGATTTATTACTCTGTGTTTATTTAGTCATTTAGAGTGCTGAAAAAGAATGATATTCTTGTGGGGCTCTGTTGATAATACCTCGGTGGTGATTCATTTCGCCTGGAATTTTCTTTTCTCAGCTCGCTTCAAAATTGAAGAAAGTAGTTTCTTTTTAAGTTTCTATTACTCAAATTTACTTGAGTGAAACTCACTTTCTGATTGTTTGATAAAATAATGAGAAAGTTCAGACCGAGAGAGAAGCGAATTGTTAAACAGTACAAACTACAATTCGAAATATATTTCTCTCAGGCTCCGTTTTGGAAATTCGAACGAACGAAGAGAAGTCACATGAATTTCTTTACAGAAATGCTAAAATCCATTCCGTTTTGGTAAGAATATTGATAGAGAGAGTGAGAAAAAAAAAAATTAAGAGTCAGAGAAAATTTATCAAAGACCAGAAAAAAAACCAGTATCATTATGCTTTTTGGTTTTTCAAAAAATTCGGAAAGAATGGAATAGAATCATGTTAAAAGAATTTAGTTACTATCCGTTGAAGTCAGGCGTACTCTTGAGTTTATTCATATTCCTATTATTCAGTTTTTCATTCTAAATTCAGCGAGTGTTTGACATCACCAATCGAATTCTCACTTTAACATAAATTGGATGATTGAACCAAAAAAAAAACAAACTCATAGCTGTTGAGTTATATGAGCTTCATTTGAGCCTCTTACGACAATTACTCAGCAGTTTCAGCAATGTTTTGGTTCTTCAGATTTTTGCTGAAAACTTTTGGTGAAAATTACCTGTTAACAAGTTCAAGCCTGATCTCAATTTCATACTCCACTGGCCTTTCCAAAGACTTTTTCAGTTTAGTCTGAGTATAACTTATTGTTTCATGTAAATATTGTTTCCCAGTAACAGTAAGAAAAAAATCCTTAATGTGAACTTTTATCGAGATGCAGGACAATTGATATTCATAGAAAATACTTTCCAGAGAGAAATGAGGGTATGCAAGAGCAATTTATGAAAGGGACCGCGAAGTGACTCACAAAGCATTTGGAGGCAAAGGAGGGTGCACCATTTTCTAATTTTATTCTTCCATTTCGAATTGAGTTCTAAGTCGAGAAACTTCGGAAAAAGAGTGTTTATCTTTCCAGTTGACTCTAATTTTTTCTCTCTAGAGAGCATCACAACTGATAATAAATAGCAGTATTTCATTGAAATTAGTTCAAAAGTAAATCTAATTTAATCCAATATGACAACCTTCATCTAAAAGCAGGATTCAGCAATCAATGACCAACAAAACTTTTCAAATTTCTTTCAGTTAGACCTGAATCTGCATGGATTAGAGACAGCGGTTGTTGATTTATTGGCAAACAACTATGGCACATGCATGCACTTTACTCTCAGAGTTCAAGCATACAATGAGAAGCATTTAATAAAATGAATTACTGTATAATTTTATTATTCTCACTCGAATAAAATATAACCGAATCTAAACAACAACATGGAAAAATATGAATGGAGCTATCATAGTTCATACTTGTTCTAAATATGACGAAGGCTACTTCTATAATTAAATATTTGTGGTCTATCGTGAAATTGACGTTCTCCGCCTGCCAGCTTAGAGATATTGCACACACTAACCGTATTTTTCTTCTTAAGACCTGTAATTAACGAAAGGAAGGAGTCATTTCCGAAATGAGCCGCGATTGTCCGGTCTGAAGGTGTGCCTGGACTTTCAGAAGTTTTATTTCTTGTAGTAATCTTCCTTGGTGGCGTGGACAACGATTGAATTTCGATCCTCTTTGTACCCGACTTGATTTCCATGGATAGATTTGGGCTTTTGTCAGGCTCCTTTCCATTCGCTTTCTCTTTCGGGTTGCTTACGAGCTGAGGCTTGCAGATATGCGGGTTCGATCGCTTTCGCAAGCATTTGAAGTTAAGGCATATTCTTAACGGAGAAACTAAATAATGCCAAGCAAAAACAAGAAATATAAGCGCAAAGCATTCCAAAACAATGAAGATGAGGGTCGATGCTTCTCGACTGATAGGAGGAAGCGCGAAACCAGTTACGATTTGAAATAATTTTCTTGGTGTTCTAAAAGCGAATGGGCTGACGTCCTCATTTGTAGCAAATATTATGATGTTGTAAGTGACGTTGGCTATGACGCCATCGATTTCTACTGCAATTGCTTCTCCATTGAAAAATTTAAATCTTTTCATGATGGCTTGCTCATCGGTTGCGAGAGTATTTATTGAAGAGATGATAGTAGATGACGACGGCGGGAATTTCAGTCCATGATGAGGAGAAGACGTATTGGGGATGAGGTAAATATAGAAATAGCCGTTGGTTCCTGAGGCTGTGAGGTTAGGAAAGAGCATTGTAGTTCCTTTTATCTCATATGAAATATTTGGAGTATCAGAAACTGGAGGCACCAAAAACAATTGTTTATTGACGCTTGTACGGAAGATCTTGACCGTTGAGCCTGACGAGTGTGAAGTATACGTAAATGAATGGGTGAAAGCTGCGGAAGTGAGGAGAGATACGACGCGACGCGTAGTTTGATCCAGCTGTTCTGATTGGGCATCACCGTAAATTAATAGGTCAAGCTGAGTGCCTTGATAGTTGTTTGTCATGATTAACGATCTCAAATTCGACACAGCGCGAGGAATAGATGGTTCGTGAACACTTTGATCGTCCAAATTCCTTCGGTTATCAAAGACTGCGTCTGAATTATTGCAAGAGATCCCTTCAGTCGTAAGAATTGTAGAGTTGCTCACATTCATTGATGAACTTAATGCGCAAAGAAAGCTGCCTAATTCATCCTGAGGGATATGGTTATCAGTCGTGATTGAAACTTTCTGGATCTGGTATCCGTTATCCTTAGTTTCAAATTCTATAGACCCAGACTCCCACAGCTCGATGTCAGGCCGGTTAATGCATATTGTGAAATTGTACATAGTATTGGCTCTCAGTCCTGAAAAATTCGAGTAGAATCCATGACTTTGCGTGTAGGCTAAGTATTGGAACCCATCAACTCCAATTTGAACGACTGAAGAAGGAAAATCGCTGGAGCCACCTTTGAAAAAAGATTTTATATCATCACATGACAAGAATAAATAATCCGGGACAATGCCTTTTGCAAAAAGCAGCCAATAACGTTCAATTGCAGAGGAATTGACATCCTTGCCAAACTCAGCTAAAACTACTTGAGAAGTCGAATATTGCAGTACTGAGAGCGACGCTATGCTCTTGATCACACCTGAACCCATCCTCACGCTTGATTTGATCCCAGGTATGGTACAATACCCATCACTGATTTGCAATCCTGGGTCAGGTTGCAGACAAATCCCGTTTTCTGAGCATAATTGACAGTTTCCCCCACAAAAAACACAGTTGCCATTCGGAGTTAATCCCATTGGTCTCTCGCATGGAAGACAAATTTTATTAATATCATCTGGGTAGTAAGTTGTTGGGCAGCTACTTACACAGCTTGACATATAATAGTAGCCTGTTAAGCAGCTCGTGCAGTTCTTCGCACTGCCGAAGCAGTCAGCACAAGGATTCTCACATTCTAGGCATTTGCCTTGAGAGAGATAGCTGCCCGCATTGCATGTGAGACAGGCATTAGCTGAAGTGTTAAAGCAATTTTTGCAGCTAGGATCGCAAGGAAGACACACAGTGTTCCCTCTTTGGCTTTCAGCAACATAGCCTGTGGGACAGCTGTCGACGCAGACCCCATTGAGAGACACTGGATGAGAAATGCAGCTATCTACACAAATTCCATTTTCTAGAAAAAATGAGTCTTGACAAGCGTTGCAGTATGAGTGGTTCGCACAAGAAGCACAGCTAGGACAGTTGTAGCAATCTTCCAGACAACTCATCATACTTTTGCTGATACTACAGGTTCGTGTTGTGGAATTGGCGTCGTAGCCCTCTGGACATGTCTCAGTACAAATATTAGAAGCAGCCAAATAATAATATCCCTGGGTACACTTAGAGCAAATTACTGAGGTAATGCTATTGTATGTGGATAAATCGCACGCACCACAATTGGAAATATTGCAATTGACTAGATTGATGAAGGGTTAGAGATATTCCAAAGAAAATCTGTTACTTTGGCAGGTGCTTGTTGATGGATCCAAAATTGCCCAAGATGGGCAAACGCAAGCGCCATCGACTACGACGAAGGTTGAAGGACAATCTGTGCAATTAACGGAGCCATTTTTGCATTCCGGGCACCCTGGGTAGCAGGATACGCATGTGCTGGATACTGCATCATAAAACGTTTGATTTGGACAGGTCATTAGAGGAGTGTAGTCAGGATTCGCTTTGTAACATCGACTGCTATTGGGTAAGCTCCACAAGCATTCTCCGAGACTCACTATTATTTTAATAACAATATCGTAATTAATATGATGGAACTAATAATGCTATATTGTTACTTGTAGGATATAATACTGCGCCTTTTGCTACCATGAACTGTCTCAATGTGCCGTTAATGCAGGACGTTCCGCAATGAGGAGGCGGAATCATCATTGGAACAGTAGTTTCGTCAACGAAGCTCACTGCCTCAGGGAAAACAATCTCTCCTCGACTGGTCTCATTTATCCAGAGCTGACAGATAATGGTTGGTCTGAGGTAGTTTGTACAATAGAGTCGATAATAATTAAACTTTCCATCTATATTACAGGATGCCAGAATAGATGATGCAAAACTGACTCAAAAGCATGCATACCTGTAATTGTAGACCCATTGGTGAATGTATATTCAATGGACCCAATCGTAACGCATAGCTTACTTCCATTATCATATGAAAGTGCGAAAGGCCCTTTTTGTAAAAAATATTTGGAGTTTCCAGACCCCTGTGAGTTTTTAAGAAGCAACTCCCATTCTAACGTAAAATCCACCCATCCGTCTTTCATTAGCGAAAGTGGCCCATCCAATGAGAGATAATGCACATTGCCAAGCGATGTCGACGTTGTTGAAGATGCTGGAGCTAGCACAATCCCTCCATTACTCTAAAACATCATTGTTACCCCATTTGAGTAAAGAAGCTTGACTGTTACAAAATCCCATTCAGGATCGTTTGAATCAGAATTCAAAGGGTCTAAGCCGAATGTCAGGTTGTATTCTGAATCGATAGAGCTTTGCGCAGTTTGCCCTTGCAACTCATTTAGTTGAAATAACGCCACATATTGGATTTCTATATATCATAATGAAAATTAACTTTTTCATATGATCTGTACCTGTGTATCCGAATTTAAGTACCTCTATGTCAGGGATTGCACTAGACACTGTAGTTGCACTCACAAATATCTTTTGGAAAGTCCCACATGAATTTGGCGCATTGGGGGCACCTCCGATATACAATCGGTCGTTATCGAGGATGATATCGCTGGTTCCCGAACCGAACAACCCAACTTCTCGGGTTACTCCATTCGCGGAAGTGCTTGTAGCAGATGCTGGGTAGTAAAAGTAACTTCTAGACCTGTTGGTAGTATAGTCGATGGTTTGTGAGAAAAACACCCAGCTTTGGGAAGGAATGTCCTAGTTAACGAGAATGTTCGAAGCTGGAATTTTAATAGAATTGTACCCCAATATTTTTCGAAATTACGGCTGATTCGTTGTGGTATGTTTCCATAGCAAATTCTGAAGTCAGAAAATTGTAACGGATCATCAATCTTCTATATGTTCCGCTCCTATTTTGTAGTTTAGAAGTGTAATTAGAGACAATTTGAGAAGATAGAGTTACTCAGGATAGTTATTAAACCGCGAAATAACGTAGTTTAGACCCGGAACGAGCAATACCCAATCAATTAAACTCGGCTTTTGATACCAGAACGAGTACGTGAAAATGGTATTGCTTGACCCTAACACCAAATTTCATAAATCTGCTTTGAGGTAAGAGAAAGAGCTACCAGCAAGTCCCAGATCGCTATTGTCGTACATCACGTAGGAGTTGAGCAAGTGGCAAGGGACTGAAACATCGGCCAACTTTCTTATCGATGATGCAACTTGCTGCAGGAAACATTAGACTGAAGCAAAGACAGCGAAAGAAACCTCAGAGCTCGCCTGAATGGCTCCGATTGCGAGGATAAGGCCACAAAGATACCCAAAAAATTTAGTGGAGTGCATTCCAAAATTATTTTTTTATCTGATTAAATCGAACCTTTCCTAAATTATTTTTATCAAATTTGCGCTGCAGAGTTTTTGCCTGAATTAATTCGTCAGCGTGATTAGCAAGGGTTTCATAATTTAAAAATTTTATTTACAATTTCCTCCAAGCTATCCTTAAATTTTCTATTCTAAGGTCTTTTCGGAGAGGCGGAGCCTGCGGTGCTATCCTTTTTTCACTTTCTTGCTTTGGATTTCTAGAATTGGGAATCCAGAGACCAATTTATTTACTTCAATTATTAATTTAAAACCCACGAAGAATCACCACAAACAACGATTTTTGATCATAGAATTTAAAGAAATCGTTCTGTAGAGAGAATATAAAATTTGATTAAACTGACGTGCTTTAGATTGCACAATTTTTCGATATTGTTCTATTAGAACTTTAGTAGACAAAGAATTAATGTTCCCATTTCGAATTGGATTTGTTCTGACTTTTGGATAAGAAAAAAATTTATTCGTGACTGTTCTGAACAATTTTTTCAAATTTGATTAGAACCTTTTCGGTGAACAAGTTGTTCGAAAATTCTGTTATCTTATGCTTCTCGAGGAAGCGTAGGTCTGCCCTCATTCAAAGTTTTCTCGTATGAACAAAGTGATCAAAAAATGCTGAAGTTCGGCTATCGTGGTCAAAATCTGAGTGGCATTAAGCAAAATAAGGAAGCTTGGACATTTTCAGCCACGAGAAATGTCGCATCAAAAAGGAATCACCTTCTATGAGAGGGAAAATGGATGAATTAAACTTTGAAACGCGTGGATCTTTAGCAAAGTGAAGAAAGCATTTAAGGCTTTTGAGTCTGTATTTCATTAAAATTATTTGCAAAGCAAAATTCTCAGTATTTTCAAATTATTCATGCCTCTAGCCTCGTTAACTTCTATGATCAGCGCAAATGAAATCTCTTAACTTTATTGACTTAATGCTAAAATAACCCCATTCCAAAACCATTACCATTGTTTTGCTCTGGATTTCAGAGTTTTGTATAAGGACTTGTCACGACTATTGAATTTCTGAAGACTTCGTTATTTCTCTTTCTGGCAATCAAGCGCTCTTGATATTGCAAAATGCTTCCGGTGGTTGGAATGTATATTTCGAAAATAGATTCGAGGGTGGCTTTGAAAAATTTTGCTCTAAAGCACGCGGATGGCTCTACTGTGACAATTATGATTGCACTCGTCAAACACATGAAAGTTAGATCTTGTTTCAAGAATAGTTAGCTCCAGAGAACTTGATTCGCTATTTAAATCTTGATTGATTCCAAAAGAGTGCACTCTCCAAGTAGCCTTTTTGACTCCAATATCATCAAGCTTTCAGTGTCAATTCCACAGGGTGCTAGTCCTGCATTTTTAAAAAGCTAGCCTAGAGACAGACTATCGAATAGCTTATTGAGGAGTCTTCCATTTAAAACTGGAAATCAGGAACAAATTTTATTTTCAGTCAAAATTCTTCTTCTAAATACATGAATAGTGAACCCAAATATTTATTTGCATGCAAACTTTCAAAATTTTTCAGGTTTTCAGTTTAATACAAAAGTCATCAATGAAAAAAATTCAAAACATTCAATCTAAATTTCCAAATCACTTTATTCAACGTTAAATTATTGAAGATATTTGTTCAGAACCCGCTCTAAATCGACTTTATTCAACGGCTTGATCAAATGCTCGACTGCGCCAGCGTCCAAAAACTCTTGGGACTTCTCTTTGCTCGTATACGCCGTGCATCCCAATACTTTCATATCCCAAGGACTATCCAAGCCCTTATTCCAAGTAATTAGCTCTTTTAATGTCTCAACCCCGTTTTTAATCGGCATATTCCCATCTAGAAGTATGACTTTGAACCTCCTGCAGCCCATGCAGCATTTTCTTGCACTTTTAATAATTTTTATGCACTGAATACCCGAAAGAGCCGACTCAAAGGATACTCTTAGCGACGTGAGTAGTGTTTCTAGAGTAAACACATTGAAACCATCATCGTCGACTATCATCACCTGAGGGCATCTACAGGCACCTCGCTCCTTGGTTGACGATAAAAGGAACTCCTTGGTACATATTTCCGAGCTCTTCTGTTCGGAGTATTGAATTAATTTCGCTATAGAGTTCATCATCGAACGACCGCTATCATCGCCGAAGAATTTGTACTCTTCTCGTTTCGGAAGCTCCTCTTCAATGTATTCTGAGCTGTTTTCTTCTTCTTCCATGTCAAATTTAATTGAAGTAATTTGAGCCTCTTTAATTTCTATTGAAGCTCGCGCATTCAAATTGATAATTTCAGAGTCCGGTTCAAATGACCTTCGAGACCGAATCAAAAACGAGGCTATTGTACCAACACCCCATTCCGACTCGAATTTCAAGCCTCTCTTCTCCGGGTCCTTCGGACCAAGCATCTTTGCAAGTGAATTCGCAATGGACAGTCCCAGTCCTGCTCCTGTGGAATTATGCGTCGCGAGGTCACCAGAGTCGATTTTTTCGAATTTTTTCATTAATTTACCCATATCTTCTCTCCGAATCCCAGTCCCAGTATCAGAGACGCTTATTTTAATCAACCCTCCTGATGCCAGGGTCGCTTCGATTGAGATTGTCCCTTCAAAAGTGAATTTATACGCATTACTCAGCAGATTTAGTACGATTTGGGTAAATCTGTTAGGATCCGTTCGGATTTTAGCAGGAATTCGCTTATCGATAGTCAGGTTCAGTGATAGCCCTTTCTGCTTGCACTGCTGCTCGAAGAGGTAGTGGCACTCTTGCAGAAGTTTCCTAAAGTCGACGATTTGAGAAACGAGCCGCAGTTTCCGCTCTCTTATTTGAGATATATCGAGGATGTCGTTAACTAGGTTAAGGAGAAGTTTTCCGCTCTTGATGGCTGGGTCGAGGAGCTCTGTTTTGATATGAATTGGGACTTCTGAAGATTTGAGCGCTTCGTTTATTAGATTTATATTGCTGTTGATCGGGGTTCTAAGTTCATGGGAAACCGAAGCCAAAAGCTCATCTTTATATTTAGAAGTACGTTCTAATTGCTCGAGAAGCTGGAGTTCTGGAGCTTGGCGAATTACCGTTAATATCGACTTTTTTCCATCGAAAATAACAGAAGTTAGCTTGATTTCGACTGCTTCGATGTTCTGCTCTTGAGCGATTCCCTCAGCATCAGGATTTTTTATAAACGAACCTCGATATACCTGACAATTATTCATATTTCCAGGACTAGTCTCAACATAAGAATCCAATGTAACGAGCGTTTGCGGCTTAGGAGCAGCGAATTTTAAGCTTTCGATGTAATCTTCAATGATATTTCTTAGATTCCTCTTCACGGTTGGAATCACCAGACTGGGTATCACTCTCCCAGCGTCGTTGCCCTCGTTTGGCACACATTCATCTTGCTTCTTGAGTTCCACGAATCGTGTCAGAAAATCATTTTTCTTGGCCGAACTCGATTCTTCTTCAGGAAATTTGCACTTAAAGCAGTCATTAAAATACTGCCTCTCCAAAGAATCACTCATTACAACAATACTCTCGGGAATTAGATTAAGGATCTCTTTATGCAGTGAGTCTTTCTCTTCAAGATTGGATTTGTAACGGAATAAATCCCGAAAATGCCTTTCTTCAACATACATGAAAATTCCGGTGAAAACCACGATGATGACGGATCTCAATGTTATATTTATGTGCTCAAGAACGCTGTAGCTATCATCTTTCCAGTTATATCCGATAGTAAAGCTCATCAGAACCATCATCATCGTCGTAAATGAGTGCCAGTTGTTGAAAACGATTTGAAATATCAGACATAAGAGAACATTTTCATTGCCAGCCACAAAAAATACATAATTATCGTTATCGGATGTTTTGAATCTCGCTGATAAAATAATGCTAAATGGAATCGAGAATAACAGCACGCTGAGCATCTCGAGAAGAAATTGAGTTAGCGACTGAGTGCGCGTTCTCTTTGTCTTTCTGATATAATTTCGGAGACATAATCTCAGTACGAAAGGAGAGATAAGACTGCAAATACCCCAAGTACAGGTCATAACCACGCTGTCTTTTACCAATGCGTTGATAATACAGCGAACGAGGCAATAAAGCGAACAGAAGACTTGAATGTATGGCAGGAGTTTGGATCTTTTGGAAATGTGGTAGTTGGCCAACTTTCGTTGGCACTCGTTTTCTTCTTTGATGAACGGCATACTTAATTAAATGATTTTATAAGCAAGCGTTCTGAGATAAAAATTTTTAATGATTTTCACACGATTTTGGAAAATTATGGACCCGTATTGTGTTAATTCTTACCTCAGAACTCATGAGATTGATTTCGATGAGGGTGCGACGGAAAGCAGATCAAAGCTATGGAAATAACTTTTGATAATTTACAGGAGAGGAGATTGTTGAGTTAATGAAGGTAGCAATTGATTGGAAATGATGCATTCAAATGATATCATAATTAATAATAATAGAATGGTCATCTTTATTTAATTAAAGTTAAATAAAACACTTTTTTTAAATAATCAAGCCTGGAAATTTGAGCTTGCTTCTGAGAACTTAGAATATGCGACTCTGAATTTAACTTTTTTGGTTTTAATTTAAATATCACAGTTGCACCGGAAGAGCCTACATGGCCGTTCAGTAAGATAGTTGCGTCCTTGGAGTGTGTTCAGAGCTGTATTGAGAGAGATTTTTGAAAACATGTTGAAATTGAATGTGATGATGATGACTTCAGATTTCAGATTAAATAGCTAGACAGCTGAAAATTCAAACAAATTCGTCCGAAAGGTTATAAAGGTGCCTTGGAATCAGATAATTTGATGTAAAGTCCAGAAATTTTAATAGGAGAGGAAAGCATTCATTGACAATAGAGTGCTCAATATAAACTGATTAATGAATTTTAGATGTTGCATTTAAAGAATTTAGAAAATGATTTTATTTTTTTCCCCTCCGAAGTTTTCTTTTTGATAGATGAAGCTTGGTTTGGTCTTCATAACCTTCAAAGCTATGAGGATAGGTCACATTTTTCGATTGAATAAGCCATTTCAGAATCTTGTTCTCAGGCTTCTCATTTTTTTTCCCAGAAACATAAAAGAGCCCTAGCCATTTCCTTACCGAATCATGATATCCTTTCAAATATAGGCTACGGTTAGGATACCAAAGAAAAAGATTTAACCACACTTTTGCAGAAAATTCAAGATAAACTTTTGCATTTGAGATTTATATTAGGGCTTTTATGCCTCTAAATGTGTGTGTTAGAGGATTTTGAAACCTTTTGCATCATTTCATTCGACTTCTCCATAGGCATATATAAGTTGCAGTAAATTAGAGAGATTTATTAGTTAGCGTATTTTAGGATTTTGGGTGTAATATCTTAATGAACTCTGAATGTTAGATTTGGTTAGCATGCAATATATCTTTCCATTTCCAAAATTTCAGAATTTTCGTTAGTTAGGTACTACATCCTCAATAACTCTTCATGCTCACTTGAACTTTCGTGCAGCCATTATTTCGGAATGACTTTTTCTCTTTTATAATGACTGCACCAAACAGCCAAGCTTTCAATATTCGATTTTTGAATTGAATTCTCGGTTTTGAATCTAATCATTTTTCCTTAAATCATGAAATTGAATTGCCTATTTACTAAGAAATTCAAAAGACTGTTAGTACAATTACCTAAGAATTAAATATTGCACATGCTATGTATCTATTCATAATGAGCAATAATTATCTAAATGATAGGTTTCTTCCAATTTTATAACATCGAAATCTCTTTTGAAGATACGCTGGTACGCGATTATATTTGTGTACTACTTTTCATACCTGGTACCTACTTTGATGACAAAAACTCACTCATACAATCGATTAAGAATTCAGACAATTATACTCGATATACGCTCATATTCTCAGTGATTATTTAGCTCAATTCATCCAATTTAGTCAGATAGGACATTCTAATGCAGATCTTTCCGCGTGAGAGGATGAACGGCCAATGATAATCACCAAGAAAACTTTCATTATCAAAAATCAGTATAAATATTGATATTGATTTGAGATAATGCGGCTGCTTCTGATCAAAATATCCCGAAAGTAGGTCCATCAACGACCGCCAGGCATTGTTGGTCGCTGTTTGTACTTTCGATCACTTTTGCTTTCAGCGGGTTTGATAATTGTCGGAATCTCTTCAATTCAAATTGATTTCAATTTCGAAAATCAAATGAATTATTAAATGTGATCTTGTGCTCTGTTAATTTACTTACTATTGATTAAAAGTTCTCCTTCAATAAAGTCACGTCGTTTCAATAGTGTTTCCAAAGTAGATCCTAGTGCTGAGTAGATAGATTTAAATTATTAGCACGCTTTTCCTCGAGTTGTATGCAGTAGTTCATTATAATAGTAGTACAGTAGTAAAATTTAGCCATGAGAATTAGATAAAGCTTTACTAATAACTTAGATATGCAAAGTGTACAGTAGTTTCAAGTAAAGTGTCTAAAACCATAGCTTTAGGATTTTGCCAATTTCAATGAGGAGTATATTTCCGAGTGAAAACAATTCTGTTTTATAATCCTCAAAGCATGAAATAGTAGCACAAACTAATTTGTGAAATGAAGATATTCCGCAAAATAAAAACAAATGTATCGTCCTGTTTGACTCTTTGGGACTCCTAAATTGAATATGAATGTTTGCCCAGAAGCACTATGGATTGAAAGAAATTTATCATGGCTTCCAATTAGAATCAAAGTAGAAGTCATTCATCGGTAAAAAGAAGCAATAGAAATAATTCTGAGGTCTTAGAAGAACACTCTGAAATTTAATAACGACTTTGACCTAGCCCTTCTTCAAAGAGATTTTAATCATGCGAATTGAAATAGCAGATTTTTGTGGTTGTACATAATGATATGAAAATGGGATCACACTTAAATTATAAAATAATTAAATCGAGATTTGCGCCATGAAATCTCTTAGTTACCATAGAAAAAGAAAACAATATAAATGACTCTCTCCAGCCAGTCCAGCTTCGCTGATTGTCGTCTTTGACGCAGCTCCCGCCGGTACCTCCGCATCAATTCCATCCTCTCTGAGCAATACATTACAAAATATACCCCCAGCATGACCATAAGTGCCAATGGTAAACACAATATCGCGAGTGGCGCAACGAAAAAATTCAGCAGAAATCCCAATGGTCCAATAAAGAAGACCAGCAGAAATAATTGAATGCAGAAATTTGTATGTGGTGCCATCCTTAAAATAAAGCATACTGGAAACACCAAGGGGAATCCAAAAGCCAAGAGGAATGGTATCGCTATGATAATTCCAACGAAAAGCGCTATTCGATATAAAATCAACCGAAAACGTCCCCAGTTCCTTGTCGTATGCTCGCTACTTTGCAACCCCAGGCAACCCAGCGGGTTAAGATAGTGAAACGAAGTATACGGGCTTCCGCATAGCCAGCACCATTCATAGCGACATACTCTAAAAACAATTTAGCTGATGAATCGTTGTGAAAAGGATTAGGTACGGGCAAGTCATATGATTGCATCCAGAGATCTTCTCCAAGAACATCCCACATTTTTTACACTGAGACGAGTCTCTCAGCGCAAGCCAGGATTTTAATTCGGTATCTAATTGCTAGAAGGAAAAATTTAGTAAAGTGCTCAGTTGTTAGAAGGGTAATTACACTTTTGCATGAAATCCCGCCGTGGTAGAGTCTTCCGCATAATCCACAAACTTCTGTACTGCAAGTTCCGCATTTCCCTTTCGGAGCGCGTTCTTTTGGCAGAGTAATCACGTCAGAGCACTTCGGGTTCGGACACCATTTGCAGAGTGGATTAGTGTTGACCTTTATGTTTCTAAGGAATGTTTTATATTTTTTGTGAATTCTTTCTGGCACAAATTCTTTGATAGTCTCCTCATTCAGTTCTTCTGAGCAATGCGGACAGACGATCTTTAGCACCTAATCATTCCAAATGACTTTAAGATATGACTATGAGTTAGCTCTTGCCTGATTGCTCATAATCTGCGTTTCGAGGTATTTTCTAAAGCATGGAATACAAATTTCGTGGTGTTTATGGCCGTAGTATATGATATTCGATTTAGATACGTTATTGTAACAGACCAAACAATCCATTGAATCATTTGAGCGTTTATAATTACTGTCATCATCGGCTTCGAGTTCAAGTGGACTATAATTTAAGGGCTTATGACTGGAGATTCTACGCTGTGGTTTCTTTATTCCAGCTAAGAATAATTTTAACAGATGAAATGGATGCGCAAAATACATTTAAGTTGGTCTAATTGTTCGATACCGACGCTTTGCACATGCTTAGATTCAATATCGGAGCAAATCAGGCATGTTTTATTTGGCTGCTCGTCAAGGAAAGGGTGGTTGTAGAATCCGTTTTCTTCGGAAGTAATAAACTGCAAGATTTGGTCGATGTCGTTGCTGCCAGTCAGCTGGAGGCAAAAAACTGCGGCTTTCATCGTAAATCCCATTTCAACAAGCAGAGTAATTGTTTCTTCGTTGTTATATGGTGTGAGTGGCTGATAGGAAGAGTGTTTGGAGTGCTGAGAGTCTGGTTCTAAGGAATTGAATTGGGTAAAAGGATCGAAAGCGCTGTTCATTTCAATCTTGGAAAAACTGAAATTTTGGATAGCTGATTAATTGGAATGAGAGGATCTAAAAGCTGGACGGAAATGTTATTAATTTTTTTTTGTGAGAAGGATTTGAATAATGGAGTTTGGAGGTTAGAAGAGAAATAAAAGTTGTCGTCATGATGCGATGCTGATAGGTGATAAGATCAGAGCCTATTTTAGACCATGGAATTTAAATGATAGATAGGCAAAAGATAATCATACTGCATTAGATTACAAGAAAACTTTGCAATTCTAAAATGATGTTAATGCATTGGCGGTTCTGAAAACGATCTGTATTGAGCTTAACAGCAAGTGAAAATCAATTTAAGATTACAGGTTTACAAATTTTACTTAAAGAAGTTTGTGTAGGGTCTGAGGTTCTCTAGTTGAGTGACAGCAAAGGTCTGAGAAGTTGTATTCGTTTTGAACATTTATTTTAGTTCATTTTGATTTTGATGATGCTGACGGGAAAAAGACTGAGAAAACAAAATTTATGATTAATCCAAAAGAAGAGAGTGATTCGATTTATGTAGTGAATATATATTATTAGCAGCCTCGAATCAACCTTTATCAAAATTGTAAAGCTATGGATTTTCAAATCGTATTATCTTTTCGAAAGTTGCCTTCGATAAAGAAAACGACGATCGAATAGGCCGAAAAATCTCTTATTTTATTGAAATTATAAAAGAAGGGTTATCATTTCCTAATGAGAAATTCTTCGAAGATCAGAGCTCTGCTGCCCAGAGAATGTAATTGAAAAAAGGGAGTTTATAGCAAAGATAGAATCGATCTAATGCTTTCTGACATGATGATTTTTAAAAACAACCTCTTACAAAGCAGTCTTCCTAATTGTGTTGAAGAAAAAAAGGAAACATGATAAATGAGGTTGCTCCAATACAGTTTGTAGAACGACTCTATATTATTACAAATTTCAAATTGATAACTGTCAGGGCCATTCCTAAATGCAACAGTAACTTCATGTCCTCAAAAATAATCGTTTCAAGCCTGCTCTCCATTTGCAACAGGTACTATTGCAAGTTATACACCCTAATACATGGCCAGTTCCAACGACTATGAAGGGTTATGAAGGTAAAGTCAAGTCACTTTTCTTTTTTCCTCAATTGTTATGTTCAACTACCCACTGAAAACTCCTGAATCCGTTGCAAATGAAGACACTACATCCAAAGGTTTGATTTTTGGGCCATATTTCAGTATTTATCCAGGATACTGCGCTTGTCCAGTAGGTTTTAAAGCCAGCAGTCCAGCCTTAAAAAAAATAAGATTAAAAATTTTCTTTTCGAAATATTTTTTTTTGAACTGGCTAGTTTATCTAACAGACACAACCCTCAAACTCACTTCATAACCCTCAAACCTTTATTTCTCTCTTTGATTCCCTCTCTTCCATTCAATTATTTTCCATCAAATGCAGTTTATACTCCCTAAACCCCAGCTATCTTTAACAACATCTTAACAATGCAATCATATCCAATCACCGAAATCTACTTTCACATCTTTCAAAGGCCAGCTTTTCTCTGTTTAGCCTATGCTTAACAATGAATTTCAGGCCAGTCCTTCAACTATTTCTTTTCGTTAGACTCAATTTAAATTTTTGTAGATTGGGGTCTTTTTCCGTTTAATTGCTCCTCTTCTTCAGTTAAAACCTTTGCAGAAATTTCTTATTTAATGACTTCATATCATTCTCTTTCGATTCACGAATCTTTTTATAACAACAGCATAAGAAATTCCAATATTCGTTTTCCAACCTTCGAATTTCGATTTCGAGAATGGTCAATTGCGATCAGTGCGAATATTTCGGCTCTGACTAGTTCAGCTTCTCTGTGTTCCATCTTACCCCTTTGCGGACTCATTTTGCCTCTAAGCGCTCATTTTGCCAAAATTTAATCGTTTTTTCGCGCTGTCCTTAAATTCAGTATTTTTCAATCTGTTGAAATCAGATTACTCAATTTCGGGAAACGCCCAACAGCATAAAAACTACACGTTGATTACTACGAGCTATTAATAAATTAAATTCAAGAACATCTAACTAAGCGCTGTATACGCGATGGCAACTTTCCGAATAAACGACGGTGCATGGTGGGGTTACAAAGCCAACCTTAACATCATCGCTTCAAGCATGCTGACCCTCGGAGTCTTGATCGGCCAGGTAAATTACTTCGAGAAACGCACCTAACTCCTTTAGAACGAAGACTCAGCCAGCTTAGTATATGACATTTTGCCCTTAGCACATTTCCAGCCAAAAACAGGTTAGTATTCGCATGATTAGCTCCTGTGTTTACCATTGCGATTATAGATTCAGATGATTTCGTTGAATACATCGAGGAGACTGATGGCTCAGGCTGTGATTTTGGAATATGGTTGAGCGAAATGCTTGTAAATGTAAAGCAATGACCTTTGATGGCATGTTGTAATAGTTCTTGTGTCTCTAGTTCAAGCTGATGCAAGTCAATGGGATGAGGCTGATGGGATTAACCGTTTCCTCGGGTCTGAAAAACTTCGATATTTGCAACGAAAAGTTTTTGAGCCATTTGGAGAAAGTGGCAGTATACCTGCCTTCTCAGAGTGAAATCAGCGTCTTGGAAGTCGATCCCGTGGAGCGAGAGATCAAACAACTCGTGACTGTCGACCTACAGGTACCTAAATTCCCATTACGCCAATCTAATGTCCACAGAACCGCACTGCCCAAGCCATTGACTATGTCCTGGACACCAACATGGACCCTAGAATCCTCGTGAAGACGCAATTGTCTCTGTCTCGCGTCGCTGTGGCTCCTCCAACGTCAGAATTAACTGACTCAGAAATTTTGAATGAACAAATCAAAAACTACGCGTCCCGCATTACTTCCTTTATGGCAATTCACGCTGGAGTCATTCTCTCGAGCTCTCAATCGTTGGGTAGTATCCAAGGATTGGTATGACCATATTTTTGGGAAATAAGCCTCTAATTGTGCGATTTTAGAATAAATATATGGATGAAGTTCAACTTGAGCTGTTTTCTGATGAGTCTTGCGCTGGTCTGGAGGATAATTCAGGTGCATATGATGAAGAGACCAGGAAAGTCGCTATTGATGGCAGTTTTGAGCTGAGATGCTATGTTTCGCTGAGATCGACTATTGCTGAGGTACTTTCGCAATTGGCTAAGGATTTCATCGAATCGTTCACTGCGAGAATTGAATACGCCACATATGAGGATAATAGATTCGATCAAAACTCAGCTAAACTCAGAAAGAATAAGACCATGGGATTTAACCTCGCAAGGAGAGCGTTTCTAAGGCTAGAAGGCCATCCTTTTGTTATGTATCAAGATTATCTGACCGCATTAGAAGTCGCTAGGGTAACTTCTTTATAATTATCGCATTGAATGACTAATAATCGCTATTAGAACTCTCGCAAAAGAATTGAGAGGTTAACTGGAATCTATGCCGATGTGATCGGCGATTTTGAGATTGCTGGTTGTAGTATGTTAGGAGGATCTGCGCCTAAGCAGCTAATCGTCCTACAAGAGGTGAAAATGGAGAAAAAGCTAATCGGGAAAATTGCCGCTATTCAAATGGGAGAGCTCAAAATGCTCACTGGAAAAGCGATGCAAGATCCAGCGGAGCTGATCAAAAAGTTTGCGTTTATTGTTCTCGCGTTTGTTAGCTTGGCGGCTGTTAGAGCTGTCGTTTTGGATTTAAATGTAAATACTATATGAAATATAAAATTAGCGCGGTGCGGCTTAGTTGGCTTAGCTGAAGAATTTATATATACTTGAGATTATCTATATTTGAAACTCGAAGAAGATTCAATCAAACCTAAAGATTTATATATCTGAATCAATCTTTAATTCTGGCATTCTTTGAAGAGAAATTTTATTGGATAAAAAGCGTTTTTCTATTGTAATCACTTTTAGAGTTGAGACGATACAGGCGCCAAAGCTGGCAGTTTGTAACTTGTTGAAAATTCTACGTAAACTCTGTGAACGTTGAAGAGAATAAGCTCAACAGGCGTGTGAATTACATAACTAGTCTAAAGAATAAAACAGGCAAAAGCGCTTTAGATATCAAAGGGGACTCGATTCCAATTTAAAGTTTGAAGCAGATAAGCGTCTACCAGAACAAGACTGGTCATTGCTTCGACGATTGCTGGGGCTCTTGGCAAAACGCAAGGGTCGTGTCTGCCTTTCGCTTCAAGAGTCACTGGGTTTCCTTGGAGATCAACGGTGCTTTGATCAACGCCGATCGTGGAGACGGGTTTGAAGGCGACCTTGAAATACTGTGATAAAAATTTAGAGAAGAAGCTTAGGAAATTATCCTTACGATGTTGCCGCCGCTTGAGATACCACCGAGCGTTCCTCCAGCGTTATTTGTTTTGAGTCCGAGCTTCGGAATATCATCTTTATCAGTGATTTTCGATTCTTCATTTGGAGCAGTAAAAGCGTCATTGTGCTCAGAACCTCTCATTTTTGTGCCTTCGAAACCAGAGCCAATCTCGAAACCTTTTGTTGCTGGAATAGAAAGCATCGCATGAGCCAACATAGCCTCTAGCTTATCAAAGCAAGGTTCTCCAAGTCCCGCAGGGACGTTTTTGCAAACCGTCGTTATGATACCTAGCATCATTCATCCAATAAACCCTTCAATCAACTAGCTTACCTCCAATAGAATCTTTTTCCGCTTTCACCTTGAGTATAAGCAAAAGAATCTTAAGAGCAGTTTCTCTATGAGGACATCGAATAACAATCTTTTCCTTTGCAACAAAACCCGGAAATTCGCCTTCCACGGCCTTTTCTTCCTTAGTCTTGTTCTCATAGATTAACGCTCCTTCTCTTTAAGCAATTGTTAGCAAACATTCCCAGCTCATACTTTACGAGTTGTAAGCATTGTGATCAACGCAGTCTACAAAAATATTCTCGGTTTTCTCGACCTTTTTCTCATCAGAATCGGCCACGGTTACTTTCTCGTATCTAATGAAGGAGCCGATAGTGTCGACTTCTTGTCTAGTTGGCGGTTTCGAAACTAAGGAAATTAGATAGTATATATAAAGTTATATACCAAATTCAAGAGCGATTTGCGATGGGATGGCCACTTCGCCAACAGAGCTCACGTAGCTGACGATCTCGCAACCAGTTCGCTCACGAAGGATCTTTTCAGCTATCACACCGGCCGCAACTCGAGTAGCCGTTTCACGTGCAGATGCTCTGCCTATAAGTTATATCGCTTGATTCTTTATCTGAATAATTGATTTACCGCCGCCAGAATCAGATTTCACGCCGTACTTAGCGAGGTATGTGTAATCAGCATGTCCAGGTCTTGGAACGATCTTCATTTCGTCGTAATCTTTCTTTTTCACGTCTTGATTTGCGATAAGCAATCCGATAGGAGTCCCGAGAGTCACTCCTCCCTCAGTTCCTTGTGTAGAGTGAGATTATTGAAAAATTATCAAGATTATACCTGAAAGAATTTGAACTTTATCTAATTCGCTTCGGGGTGTAGTAACGCTTGATTGTCCAGGTCTTCTTCTGTCCATTTGGACTTGGATGTCCTCCTAATTGATCCAGGATAAAGATTAGCGAGAGTAATGATGAATATTTCTGTGGCACCTCAGTGAGTTTGAGCTTAGAAGGAACACCTTCAACGATTGCACCGACAGCTATTAAGGTGAGATGGTGTCTGATGAAGAGTTATGTTACCTTTGGCGTGGGATTCGCCGAAAGTAGTAACTCTGAATATTCTTCCAAAGGAGCTCATTGGATTAAAACTAAAGAGTGATGTAAAATTGAAATACGCGTGAATTGGGCTAAGATTAACGAATTAAAGCGTTGATTCGTCCTACAAAATGAAAAATCTCGAAAATTCGTTCTGTCAGGGAGGGATAGTGTGTTTGAAAAGTTAATTTAACCTGACCTAGAAATAATTCTTCAAACTATCATGATTACCTCCAGTTTCTTGCTTGACGTAGTTTTCAGTTTATAATTAAGCTGAAATATCGAAAACTGAAAAAACTGGTATCTTGCATCAGTTCGGCATGTATTAGATTACTTTTCATTTAATCCCATAATTGTCCACCTACCTGAATGAAGCCTGATAGCAGTGCAACAGTTGCCTGACGAATTTCTCAACTTAATTAATATCCTTATGGCTGCGAGAATAGAAAGTTCAATGAAGGTTCATTTTTGATACTTCAGAAACAAACTGTCTCTGAGAGACTCTTGACAGATTACAGCAAGCAATTTAAACATAAAGATTCTACAAACACTGATATTACGAATCACCTGTTCTTCTGACTCCATTTCCCGACCCAAAATCGATACTTTTTTCTCTGAGTTTGATAAAAATTCAGCTGAAATTTTCTTTCATTGATTATTTGATCACCAGCTAGCTGTTCCAAGTAAAAATATACTCCTCTCTGAAATAAATAAGCAAAACCCCTCTCAGTGCACGTTTACCTAATATAATTTAGATCTGTATTCGCTGCTTTCTTCCTTCAACTTCTTCACTTTTTCTTTTGAATCCTATAGAATTTCTCATTACCACCTCAATACACACACAATTGATTACCGCTAATATTTTTTTCTGTGCTGATATCGCCTCACACTGATGACCATACTCGCTCTCTATATGCTTTATCTCATCATGCAGCTTATTCAGCTGCTGCTTCAGACTTATAACTTTTGCTTCGTGCAGCTTTATCTCCTCTCTCATTGACTCTTCATACTCCTATATAAGTCCACAAATTGTCAAACACTCTTTTCCTCGTGACGAAAAAAGCACCTTCTTTATAAACTCATGTCGATAATCGTTTTCCGAAACTATAGCATTATGCAGCTCTATTTTTTTACTCCTTCAGATCGTCATTAAAGCATACTCCTCATAAAATATCGCATTTACTCGTCACGAGGATATTTATAAGCGTTCATAATTTCCGTTTTTTCAATAGTCGTGTCAATGTTTGTTATTAATTTTCTCAGAGCTTGCAACTCTTGCTCTAATAACGTATCTGAGAGTGGATCTATAGCCTCTAACCTTACATATTCAGTGACTTTATAGGCAGAAAAATTTACCGTCCCTCTCTTCAAATGCTCTTATTTTCTTATTCACATCCTTAAGAAAAGATCGCAGATCGTCGTTTTCCTTCTGCTGTCTATTGATTTTTAGAATATACGCTTTCTGCCTTTGCTATACGAAACTAGGTTAAGTCTCTTCGAGAAAATTCAAGTTAATTTACATTGCATTCTTTGATCTGCTGATCGTAATCGATGCCTGCGGAATAATAAAATCAATTAGCTTCAAATCGCATTGAAATTGCTACTGCTGGCAATGTTGATAGGACCTGGTTGCGTTTGATCATCTACGTCGTCGGTATTCTGAATTTCCATATCGCCTTTAGGATATTTTATTTGGGATATTCTATTCTACTCTGGTTCTTTTAAATTAAAAAACACTGAAACTCGTGTTTCGAAGCTGAAATTACAAACACCCAATACGATTTAAATCGAGAATTATGATCTTTCTTTGAGAGAATATGACAGATAATACCGTTTATCTTGACCACATATAATAACAGGGCTCGATAAAAACTAAAAAGGACTAGCTAACACATACACATCTACAAAACAAAGGTCGATCCTTTGTTATAATCTTCCAAGAATTCTCTTGTTTTGTCCGTTCCGACAATCCTTTCCAGGACCATGGCATCAAATCGGCAAAAGATGCTCTTGATAACCATTTTACTGAGCTGGATTTTCACCTCTTTGGAATGGTCTCCTTCCTTCCAGGCCTGAATAGGCTCGCTTTTCGCTAAAAGCTCCTTGTATATCAAACTATTGTGAGGAAGGGAGTAGAAAAATATGTGTTGGAATTTCTTTGCTTTGAACCTAAGGATTATTAAAGTGAGATAAACAAATCAAGGAATAGAAAAGCATACACTTGGAAGAAATGCGCTCTCTCAGTAACAAGCAAGAAACGCACAAGTCCTTTGTTGAACTTCGCTACTCTGCTTTGGATTTTCTGTTTGTTGGAATACTCGCTGATGAACGCGACACTTGAGTTCATTTTCCTATTGAAATGTGAGAAGTCAATCATGTGTTGCATATTTACTTGAATTGGTTTCGTAGTCTGACGAATTCGAAGTAGCTGGATGTGAAGATAACCATTTTATCAATGCCATCGTTTCCTCGGATCTTATCCCATATTTTCTTGAAGAAAAGATCGAATCTTGTCTGCGGCTCCTCAGTGTGCGAATTCACCTCGAATCTAATGAACTCCTCGTTGACAGGGTATTCGCCATTGGTGTTAAGTCTTCGATAAACAGGCTTATTCATAAGTATTCCATTGTAATTTTCCAAGTGGCTGCGCACGAGGGAGTTCAGCTCAGGGAACCGGAACTCGGTGTAAACGATGGTTTGGCGGAAAAATCGAGCGAGGTTTTCGAAATAGTAGCCATTGATCTCAGTGATGCTGTTAACGACGTCCTTATGTCGAGGAATTTTGTTAATGACGTCAAAGATTTCTTCGATGTGCTGCCAATTTTGCATGTAAAAGACGTGGCAGCGGTCCAAAACGCAAATTTCAATCGAGGAAAGAAAAGCGAATTTTCTATCCTGGTCTCCTTGTGCTCCAATAACCAGTCTCAAACCGAGCGGAGACGCTATGATGACATCCGCTGTTTCGAAAGACGAAAATAGCTTCAATGACTCGTTTTCGAAGTTCATACCCAGCTTGAACTCATCATCTAATTCTTTCTAAAACATAGACATTTAGAACCCCACTAGCAGTCAGCTCGTTTACCTCAATATCTCCGAATTCCTCAATGAACCTAGAAGATCGCGAGCCTTTTTTCTTCAAGGATTTATGGGACAGAATAAGCTTCATCGCACGGACGATTTCATAACAATCACCTTTGTTCGGTGTGAGGATCAGCACTCTTGGTTTCGTATATCCCTAATCAACCAAACCAGCGATCAGATTAAACACCCAGATAATTATATTACATCCAGCTGGATTTTCTCAGCTTCTTTACTCTCGTCGTTGGTCTCGTGCACTGCGTCATCAATTTCTTTGTTCTTTCGTCGCAGTTGCTGGATCTTAGCGAAATGAGCAACAATATGACTAATATAAACTTTTCGAAACTAACATCATTGAATTACTCAATTATAAAAAAGATAATAACTTACAGAGACGCAGCTGTCTTCATTAGGGTCGCAGTAAACGAAATCCCTATAGCTTTTCATTCGCGAGTACAACTTCTCCTCGTTTTCGTTGATTTCATCGGCGTAATGTCTCTTCGCGGAGGCTAATTCCGCGACAACGGCCTCTTTTTGAGGCATTGAATCAGCTGTATAGGACTCCTCATAGCATTTATTCATCATAAGCAAATTATTATCTTTGTCCTTATATAATATATTCGCATCCTTCAAATTGCTTTTCAGTTTATAGTCCTTAATCTGCACTCCATTGTTCAGAGCCTCCTGCTCGTCTTTATACTGATTCTTCGACTCTTTCGAATCGAAATTGAAGTCAACCGCTGAAGAAATGATCGAATTGACCGGTTTAGCGTCAGCCTTCGCTTTCTTTTTCTTATCTGCCTCGTCAAGGTACTTTGCAATCCAACTTTGCAAGTCTTTCTTTTGTCCATAATGCGCTAAGAAGTAATCCGTGTCTTTCTTTTCCTCTGGTCCAAAGTCCGTGAAGAGTTTTGCGTCATCGGACTCGAATTGTTTAGTTTTGACTCTAAACGCGCTGTCGTCCTCAATAATCCTCTTCTTTTTTTTCTTTTTCTTTTGATTCTCGTCCTCGTTATAGCTCTTTAGAAACTTATCGAAAAGCTGGGTTTGGTTATCTTCTTCCTCGATTAACTTTTCTAGTTTTTCGATTTTTTCGCTTTTGATGTTAGGTTGTTGAGGTACTTCCTCTTCTATTTCAGGCTGCTGCTTCTTGACTTTCTTGAGGATTGGGTCTTCATCGCGCTTTGACTTCTTTCGGGATTTGAACGGATTCATTGTTTGTAATTTTATTGAAAAATCGCAGATTTCTAATTTAGGATCATTGAGCAGATTAGTACGTTTCTTTTGATGTTTGATAAGTATATTCAAATTTTTAAAGTCTCTGCTTGCAATGGATGAAATTCTGGATTTTACCATGTACTAATCCTTTAAGGCCTCTAATGGATTGACCAAAGGAAAGCTTACAAAGTCTTAAATTGTTAACAAAAAGTTAGAGGGTTTGACATGAGTCTAGATATATATGTATATTAACAACAGCAAATGGCAATGGCAATTAACTATAACAAAAAAATCACAATGCAAATTCTTGTCACTCACATCTGTGTAATTATGCGAAAATGGCAGGATCTTCTCTCTCTTCCGCGTCCATTTTATCTTTTTTCAACTCCATTAATTTCTCTCTCCTTTCATCAATCAATTTATCTTCTTCACATATTTTTTTGAAAATCTTTAGCCCTAATTTCGAATCTGCTGATTGAGCCTTTTTCTCATCATTAGTGCCAGCAATATAAGCGTTCTCCCAATAGATATTTTCGAACTTATCAAGCCAGTTATCGTTTAATGCTTTCTTGCTACTCTCTTGGGAATCGGCTTTATCTAGCTGATGACTTTCAGGCAAGTTTTCACAACTATGACGCTCTGATTCTATAGGAGGGAAATTCTCTTTTTTCAACGAGGATTCTGCTTCTTCCTCACTTCTAAAGGTCAGATTTCGCCTTGGGTTCAGGGTATTGCCCTCAGTAATTAATGCCTCTTCCGGCGATACCTCTGGTTTAAAGACCTCTTTTTCTCCACTTTGATCCCTTGTCTCTAATCCAGGACGATCGCTACCTTTCATCCGCTGCGAAGAATCCTGGGACGATTGCGTACTTCGCAACTTCTTCTGCAAAAAGGCTTCAGATCTTCGCTCATAATAAATTTCATCATCAGATGAGCCTAGATCCGTTCCTATAACAGCCTTGGCCGAAATATTCTTTGTGAAATATCTATCATACCATGAAGACTCGGTTTTCTTTTCCACTTCAGTACTATCGACCGGCCCTCCTTGAAGATACGTGATTTTCAAGTCTAATGGAGGAGTTTTCTTTTTTGATCCTTTGCTTTTCCAGTCCGGCGCAATTCCATATTGGAGCACGCTAACAGTACTTCCCCTCGTCACAAAGTCATCATCTTTCTCCTTATCCCAAAGATCATCCACTTTTAGTCCGAATTTCTGCCAGTTAGACGATTCAGGATAGTCAAGCGTGTTTTTATCGACGTATTTTTTCAACAAAGAATTCAAAGTATCTTGCATAAAAGGAGTCACGGTTTGAGACGTCGCAATCGATCTAATGTAGCTGCTTTTGATGAGTACCTCGCCTACCAATTTACCGTTTCCAATAAGTTCAACCCAATGGCCGAGTTTGGCGCTTTTCGTCAGAGCAGAGATTTCCAGAAACCCTTCTGCCAACGGTCTTTTGCCTGCGTTTTGACTTTCTTCAAAGACTTGAATAATGAGAAATCGGTCTTTGGCTGACAGACGGAACTGATACTCTTCGTCCCACGAGAAGTATTTAATGCCTTTAGATTGAACATTAGACTTGAAAGATTGAGCTCCAAGCTGTACAGTGCAGTAGATCCTTGAGAGTTGGGATATGCTTTGAATTTCGGGAAGGAATTCAGCGTGTCTGAGGCGAATAGTGAGAGTGTGGGTCATTTGGGAAATTTGGTAAGGGTGAAAAAATACTTGATTGCGATTTTTCTAGATTAAATAGACCTGCACGGTTTGGAATATTGATAACTTCTACTGGCAAGACACTGATCTCGAATCAATCCAAAAGAACGTAATTATTGATTTTTTCGATTCTTTTGAACTTAATTTATTTTTGGATTATCCAGTAATTTGATCAATGATATTTCTCTTCGAAGATTTTTGACTTGTAACAAAATGAAATTATTCTAAATTTTTTCCGTCCGAAAAAGTATTGACGAGCAAGTACGATAAGCAGTGAACTTTAAGATTGGTGAAACAGTTGATTAGCAATGAGAGCATTTATTGAGATTTTTTTTAAAATTTTTTTTTTTCGAGGCGAGTGTTTTACTCACTTGAAGGCTGATTCATTTGGAAATTTCAATGCGTTAGTGTATGTAAGTGTAATTTGCTTACTACATCTTAATGGCGTCAGACGGTCAAACAAAAACCTTCAACCTTTTCAGACGATGATAAATTCTCCAGATTCATCGGTCACTTCACCGTCGACCCTGCTCCTCCTTCTTTTGTTGTAACACAGGTTGAGACCCATGGAGACTGCCCTGTAATGGCAAAAACTCTTCTAGCGACAAGGGATACTAGCATCAGGATTTATACTCTCTGCGATTGAAGGACTCTTAGAAGTGAGCTTCATCAAAATTGCTTCTCAATTGTTCGTCCGACTGCTTTTGGTCAATCAAACGAAATTGAAGGCACATACCTAGGGATATGTGGATGCCGAAAATATTGAGCAAGTGATGTCAGTGCTATGACTGCGATTCTATGAAATGAACGGATAAATTGTCTGGAATGTACCTTTAAGGAGACTAAAGTGATTAATTCCTTTGAATATTTCTTTGAACGAACACTTTCTCTCGAGGCCCAGTTCTTGATGAACGCCCCTTATCATACCTCCTACCAAAAGTCGAAATTTTTTGACATCATATCCAGACTTACTGGAAAAAAAATGTGCACCCAATAAACCCGTCCCCCAGACCTCAGACAACTATATAGCTCCTGATATTTCTTTATCAACGAATATTGTTTTAGTTAGAGGAACTGTTTTCTTTGATTGTTGAATAAGTTGAGTAATAATCAATAATATCAACAATTTTC
>ENA-UOTX01000796-UOTX01000796.1-compost-metagenome-genome-assembly--contig:-NODE-796-length-29765-cov-10.718944_pt1 | contig 29765 bp, 18 predicted proteins | sample MGYA00238143_ERZ746982 | MGnify/ENA primary metagenome ERZ746982 (study PRJEB28758, sample SAMN06268862) | compost metagenome | isolation source: single cell | place: USA: California, Emeryville, Joint... | reverse complement strand
AACAAGGCGGTGGCTCGTTCATTCCAGGTCAACAAGGTGGCAGCTCTCTCATTCCAGGCCAGCAAGGTGGCAGCTCTCTCATTCCAGGCCAGCAAGGTGGCAGCTCCCTCATCCCAGGTCAGCAAGGTGGCAGCTCTTTCATTCCAGGTCAACAAGGAGGTGGCTCGTTCGTTCCAGCTCAACAAGGCGGCGGCTCGTTCGTTCCAGGCCAGCAAGGTGGCAGCTCTCTCATTCCAACTCAACAAGGCGGCAGCTCCTTCATTCCAGCTCAGCAAGTCGGCAGATCCTTCATTCCTTCCATTCAACAGGGTAGAGGCTGCCAGGCAGTCCAAGGCGGAAATAAAATATTTGCGACCACAGGATGTCATGCGGGTCTTGGTCAACTGAGAACTGGCAAGAGCTCATGTGGATGTGGCAAGAAAGCAAACCAACTCCAAAGAAGAAGTCTCAGGATATTCAGAAATAGAATTAACCGGGGAGGAGCTCAAATGGCATGTTAAATCAATTAGATAAAGGTTGAATCCATAATTAATGTAATACCTAGGAACACTCATTACTGTTTTTATTTACTTTTAATGAGACCCTGCGTATTTACTAATATATACCGCCATCCAGAAAAGAAAAAAAAAATGTAACATTTCATAACCAAAAGCAATGAATAAACAACAAATCATGAATATGCCAGCCATTTGAATCGTCTATTATAAGGTTATTACTTTCAAAGTCCCTTGAGAATGATGAACCTCCTTTTAAGCACTTTTCTGGGTAGTAAATTTGTATGCCATACCATGACTCTTGTTCACGCGCATTTGATTTATCGTATTTCGATGAACTTTATCGAATTAAATTTCCAAATTTTTGCTGTTAAAGAATGAACGCGTAATACAAATGTCTAGAATGATTTCAAAACAACCCCCAAAGCGAATCAAGCCTTTATCCGAGAGCCACACTCTTCCTCGTTTACAGAAAATAATCACTGTGACGAAGCTCGATCCTGACCCCTCAACAACGGAATGTCTGTTCAAAGGCATCTATGTAAATGAAGCGCAAGAGCAGCTCATTATCGCTAAAGGAAAATACATAATGAAGCTATCTCTTCGTACGCTCAAACTTATCTACTGCTCGAAGATCCACGAGCAGCCAATCTATAAACTGATCCATATTCCCACACAAAATCTTTTCGCGACCGCAAGCTGGGACCATTCAGTCAAAATCTTTTGTTTTAAGCAAAGTTATAGGGAAAAACGATGCTTGAAGTTCACAGATCAAGTGTTTTCTATCGATTACTGCCCAAAGAATAACCTTATAGCTGTTTGTGGGAGATTCCCAAACATTTTTGTGCAGAATTTTGACACTGGGAAGTCTTCAAGCATCGCTCAAGGGAAGACTGACATATTCCTCAGTGTGAAGTTCATAAGTGATAAAAACCTTCTCGCTGCGACTACTTATCACCAAGCAAAGCTCATCCGAGCGATAATTATCGATGTCAAGACAATGGATGTTTTATACAAAATCCAAGACCCTAGCGGATACACGAAAGCTAGTTTTTGCTTGCAGTATGACAAAGTCGAAGAGACTCTGTTGATTGGGAATCAATTTTCGGAAATTGAAGGATGGAAGTATCAGCAAAAAAAGGGCGAGAGAAGGTTTTTGAAAGCGTTTTATCATAAAGAACCTGCGGAGAATAACAACAAAGCGTTTTATGATGACATTTTAGCGAATTGGAGGAATTTTAAGCTTGTTGCAGTGGATAGCAACTATGTGGATGGAGCCCAAGGGAAAAAACCTGCCCTTCAATTTTTTACGCAGTATAAACAAGGTAAGGTGCTGCGCAAAGAATTGCCGTATAAAGGTTTTGTTACTGTGCTTACAACATGGAAAAAGTCATTGCTCCTTGGAAGCGGTTCTGGTGAAAGATTTTTCTTATTTGGTTGAATATTATGTTCTGCGTAATTATGAGAAGATAGTTTGAGATCTTAACATGTGGTCATAGGATTCTCTAGTCTCTTGGTGCTTATTTTTTTTAGCTTGCAGCTAAATTTAAATCAATAAGAAACAGAGTTTCATGAATGAGAAAATGTACAAAGTTTAAGACTACACATCTGACCATTACCTAATCAAAATGACTCACGGCATTAGCGTCATTAACAAATAATCGTAAATGTCTCACAAAAAAACGGCGTTACATCTGTTCAGGTGTTGATTTTGAAAATCTCCTCCTCGAATTTGATATTTCCCTTAATTTGGAAAATTTTGAGTTTAAAATATTAAACTGCCAATGAAATCGATTTAAGCGAACAAGAAAATTAATTAAAATCAGCTGGCGATGTCGTTAAATTAATCATATGTCATGAAAGAAAACAATACAATATTGTTTCCAAGTAAAAAAAACCCCATACTAACCAAGAAGCTTTCTAAAAAAAAAAACAAACATAGAATGCACGTTACGTTAATTTCTCCGTATTTCATAAACTGAAATCCGATAAACCGTAAAGTCGAAAACCAATATCCTATCCCTTTTATCGTCCTTCACCATAAATACTTTAAAAATCTCAGTGTCCTCATTATTATGTGTATTCGATCGTATCCTTCTCGGCTGAGCAGTCTCATTTGATAAGTTAAACAGAAGCAGCAATGACTGATCTTTGTTCTTTCCCAGCAGTAAATTTTCCTTTGGGAAAATAATGCTATTTTGCCCATCAGTCCCCAACGTATAGTTATATAACCCAACCGCGTCAAGCCCATCCAATAAAATCACGCTCACACATGATTCGTTAGCATACTCGACATAGGTATACACTATTAAATTCTTCGTGAATGGATTGTAATACATGCTATGTGGAAATCCATCAAAGCCAATCGTTTTGACGAACGCCCACGTTGTTACATTATAAAGCAGAATTCCTTGGACTTCTTTCTCAAAGTTTTGCGGTTCTGGTCCAATGGCGAGTATGCCGTGATCTGGTAAGAGTTTCATGGAGACTATATTGCTATCAAATGGAAGGCATGTTTCGACCTTTTTAGCAATCTTCATGGTCCTGATATTCCAAATTTGTACATAGCTTGTGCTGCCAGCGACAAAAAGGAGCTCTCCACGATAATGCTCGGTGCTCTGGATTGAAGATATTTTGTAGATTATGCTTGAGCGGTTACTTTGGAGCCATTTGGGGTGTCGAATCTTATTCAGGTATTTTAGTTCTGGAGAATATGTGTAAAAATAGACCCAGACCATGTCATGGATAATGATCAGTTTTCGTTTTGGAATATGGATAATTTTGTGATAATTTGTGAGCATTACTTCAAAAGCGCCCTTTCCGTTTGGCGGTTGGATTCGCTTTATGCAGGTAAATGTGTCAGGGTCCCATAGCTCCACCATCCTCAGAAAAAAAATGAATATTTTGTCAACATCCGGTAAATAAATTGAGTCAACGACAATGCGATTGAGTTTGAAGTTCACAAATTCGAGATCATAGTCCTGGTGATGTGTAATATCAAAAGAGTGCTCGGGGATGGATTTGAGGGAATTCACAGATGACTGAGGTGAGGTTTCGTTGGTAGCGTCTAGAGAAGTCATGCTAAAACGACTTAGCCGCTTTGGTCCGTGGTTAATTGCTCCACTCTGTATCATAAGCCGTGTTTCTGGTCTTCCTTACAAATTCAAGTATAACAAAACAAAAGCGAATGAGCAAGAGCCTGGTATTCGTTTCTGAATAAATTTTCTTGATGATGTTTGATCAATAATTTGAGAATTTGAAAAATCTTTAAATGGGGATTATTTGCCGGATCTTTTGCTCCCAGAAATTCGCATTATCCCAAAACGAAAAGTCTACCAAGCATTCAAGAATGTTTGGTTGATTCTATATTTTACATCTCGAGCTCTGAAGCAACAAGAGCCTTATTGAATTCTACAAAATTGCGGAATTGCTTCTATTTGTTTCTCTTAAATTAATCAAAATACCAGCTTATCCATCAATTGTTAAGCATCAGATCAAGTACTCAGAAAATGCGGTTTCAAATTGAGTGTAGTTAATTTGATTTTTGAATAAAGAAATGAAGTTATAGAACAAACTCAAAATATAGTCTAATTTTCAAGTAATAATCCAAATAATAACAATAACATCAATCAAAACCTTCAAAGGATCTTTTTAATCATTATCCCCAAATAAAGGTTTATACGGTTTCATACGCGGATCCCCATCTTCGACATCAGGAGGGAGATCTCTGCGGTTATGGGCGGCTTGGAAAGTTTTCTCAAACAATATTCCTCGATCAAAGTCAGTTGTTAGGAAAGCCTTTCGATCAACTTTTCTTTCTCTTTCCAGCCTACAAAAAATTATCATAAATCATCAAAAACGGTTAATGTTTATCAGGCTACCTCTCTTGTTCTTTTATGCGGAACTGCTCTTGCTTTTTCAATGTCTCCTCATCTCCGAGCCCCCAAACCTCAATATCATCGATCTGTTAGGAAATTTCATGAGTAACTCCGTACTTGAAACAAATTTACCATCAATTTATTGATTCGCGGCTCAGTTATAAACCCTTTTCTATATGTATTATCTTCTGGGGTAGTAAAGCAATCTGTCTCCATTTCCTCATCTATCCATAGTCTCGGCTTTGTTGTCTTGCTACCACCAAATCCGAGTCCTACACGAATATTGGTCGCCAATTTTTTTGGTCCTATACGCCGAGAATTGAAGTAAAGATAGTTTCTGCCACCGGCTTGGAGATCAGCCCCGTAAATTTGAAATTTTGGTATGAGAGAGAAGAGGAAACTATCACTATTTCCAAAGTAATCGTGCCCATCAATCCACTCGCAGGAGCTGAATCCTCCAAAAATATGCGTGCTGCCATCAGCTTCGATATGCTTCAATAAAATAAGAGTAGGAGCAGCATAACCTATTCGTGAAGAGAGGATGCTAGGCGTCAAGCAAACAGATAATTAGCAATACCTTTGATGCCTTCAGCGAGCCGATTGAATGAAACGCCTCTTTTTCTCATCGAATAAAGACAGGTGAGTTTATTCGGTCTGTGAAAGTGAAAGCTGTGTAGATACAGCAAGCTTAATAGTTCTCGGGTTAATATTGAAGGGCTTTGGTCAAGTTCGGGGAGCTTGAGAGCAGAGGAGGGAGATATAAATTTTGAGAAAAAATAATTCTGGATGATTCGGTCTGCGAGTGGGAAGTAATTCTTTAGATACATGATTGCATTCTTGAATTTGACTTCTTTGCCTTCAAAGTCTAAAGAAATTGAAAAGACCAATTGGAATTTCTTACAGAAAAATCAAACAAACCTTCGATAGACGAAACAACTGCAGATGAAGCTTGATTTACATCACTATCCTTTGAAGTTGGATTGCAGATAATAACTATTGACTGAATTGTTGATTGAAGATTGAGACTAACTTCAAATATTTTACTCTAACGACTTCTTTCAATTCAGCCATAGTCCATGAATGGTTATAAGCATCGGATTGCGTTTTCACGTGATAATTGGCACAGACGATCAAACAAAAAATTTCCATTGCATCCCAATGAGTAGATTTTTTTAGAAAAACAGCAACTATTCAGCCAAAAATTAGTGATTGGCAAAATCACGATGCCTTACGAGAGTGCAAAAGGGTCGAAAAATCGAGAGAATTTTTGCCGAAATGCTTGCAAACCCACTCGTGGAAATTCGTTGCGAAAGTTTCATTCTCTGGGAAAACTTTGCACAAGTTTTTCTCTAAGATAGCTCTGAACTCCATGAAAACATTGAATTGAAACAAGAAAATACTGATTCTTCTCATGCGGCTGTATGATCTTTTTGATACTATCAACCTCGTTTGAGATGAAACCTGATTCATGGATTTCTTCCGTATTCGATTGATTTGCGCCCATTAAGTTTTCGAAAAATAAAATTTAGAAGTGATTCAATAAGATTTCTACTATTTCCACTCTTAATCTGGAATCATTTTCGAATTACAGCGACACAGATTGCGTTTCGTTTTTTTTTGTTGATGAATCACTATAAAATACAACAAAGAACTCTTAGACTATGAACAACTTATTGAATTTTCTGAAGCGCGAAGCCAGCTCTTTTGTTTTTGTCAAACTTCAAGAAGAAATCTTGGTTACTTCTTCCATGGAAGTTCAACGATGTGCTTGCTACATACGAAGAACTATCAACTACTCTAAACGTTGTTCCTCTTCGATCTGATAGATTAGCTTCAATATCCAAATAGTGGTCTAATGGTTGAATCGCTCTGGGAATAACTGGCTTTAAAAATATGGCCATCAATCTGATAGCTTCAAGGCAAAGGTAGATCAATTTGTTCTTTTCAGTATTGACTCCCTTTAATTTCCAAGGCTCTCTCTCAGCGACGAGTCTATTTGCCAGAGCCCATATCGTTGCTAGTCGTCCGAAGACAGGGTGTAAAGTATATCGATCAAGCTCTTCGATGCTTTTATTGACTTCTTCCTGGACTGCGTTTATAAACTCAAGATCTTGTTTCTCTAGCGTCCAGTCCACCTTAGTAATTTCTGAATTGACAAGGATCTTATCAGCGGTGATTCTATTTGCGAGATTGACTGCATTAGTCAGAGATTTTGTTAGTATTTCATGAGGAAAGAGGAAATATTACAAAGACCGTCTATCATGTCGTTATATTTGTTTTGAAGGTCTTTATAATCGAAGCTGATGTCAATCTCCTCGGGACCTTCTCGCAAGAAGTAGTATCGAACAGCATCGATTCCGTATTTCTCCAGGAGCTGGAAGGGCTCAACGACGTTTCCGAGACTCTTTGACATTTTTTTCTAAAATTCCAATTACCAATCAGATCAAAAAAGAAATCATAATGATGTCATTACTCCATCCATAAGCCAGTGGTTATGAACCAAAATATTCTCAGGTTTCGGCATGTTTTCGGCAGCAAGGAACGCGGGCCAGTAGATAGAATGGAATTTAACGATATCCTTGCCTACGATGTGTATGAATCTATGTGTCTTGGCGATGGCGTCGGCTTTTTCAGGGTAGCCTAGTTAATTCGAATTCTAAAATTAATGAATGTACAACGCAAACGAATGAACCGCAGACAGTAAGATAATTGATTAATGCATCAAACCAAACGTAAATTGTTTGTGTTGGATCATTTGGAACAGGAATTCCCCATTTAATTCTCCTTGTCGGTCTCGATATTGACAGATCCTGAGAAGTATTTTTCGTTTTGAATGCAAAATAACTGACGGAAACTCACCTTAAGAGTTTGAGTCTCTTTGAGTACGTAATCATTGAAAAACTTTGGCAACACTGGATTTTCTTTTGTTAGATAGTTCTCAAGCTCCTCTGCGTAATTGCTCAGCTTAAATTTATAATTCTCTTCAGCGATCCACTCAACCGGATAGCCTGTTGGAGTGGTCTAATTTTTACATAACTGCGATTTTTGCTTTGAAAAAGTCCTACCTTCTTTTTGGTAACAGGATCCTCAACGAGGTCTCTTTGATTTACAAACTCTTCCTCAGCAGGCGAGTACCATCCTTCATGCGAGCCAGTATAAAACAAACCTTTTTTGTTCAGATTCTCCCACATAAAACCAACAGCCTTCTCATGTTGAGCTAGAATGTTGAGTAATTTAATGGATCAAATCCAAGCTAGAAATCTTTACGATCCGTGGTCCTAATGAATGTGTATTCAGATAAATTAGCTTTCGATGCGAGGGTTCTGAAAGTTTCTGACTTTTCGTCACAGAAAGTTTTTTCGTCTTTTCCAACGAGTTTAGCAGCATTTTGAATCTTTTGACCATGCTCATCGGTTCCTGCAGGCGTTAGGTTGAGCAAGATAGGCAGTAGAATACCTGTGGAGAATATTACTTGATACCCTGAAAGGATTTTCCAACGAGCGATTGCATCGGCATAAATCATCGTGTATAAATGGCCGATATGCGGTTCAGAATTTGTGTAAAATATTGGAGTGGTGACGACATAAGTTTTCTCATTCGAGGTGGGTTCTGTACTTGTTGAGAAGGTTTGCACACGGGCAGGAGCGAAAAGTCTATGAGGGAAAAACCTTTTGCTATCCTTGAGTGATTTCAGCATCGTATCTAAAATATATTTATTTGTGATTGTAGATTCTATAGATGATGAAGCTATTGATTAATTGCGGCAGCAAATGCTTCCAATATAAAACCAACCTATAAATGTAAATAGACTGAGATAAGTGAGTATTTGCAGGGATATGCCCGCAAAACACTTAATGGCAAAGGGTAAAGTATTTGAAACAAAAGATAATGGTCATGTTCTCCGAACATCTTAACCTCACCGCTAATTAACAGATTAGATCATCTTTCTTAGATGAATTCTTGATATTTAGGCCTTCTCTAGTCAAATATATTTTGAAATCTAGTCAAAATCTTCGGGGAAGGAGAATTCCTTAGAATGATATTCGTCAGCATGGAGTTGAAAAAGCTAGTTGGAACGTCAAGAATCAGTCGTTATTAAACGTAGCTTTGGCAAACCATAGCTACTGCTATATCGGAAATAGAAAAATACTCTTGTTTCAATCCAACTAGCACAAGCGTAAATGAGAAATTTTTCAAAAATCTGCTGTAAAATAACTTTATATTTCAGCGTGAATAATACCGACCAAGCAAGATAAACTCAACAAAATGGATTTAGAGTCAGCCAGTGACATCCAATTCGAAAAAATAACCTTGTCAAGGAGATTCTTACCACCATATTTCTCTCAGATTGCAAATAACTCTCAGAGTTTTCTAGATTACCTCCCAAATTTCAGTCTCATCCTCTTCGTGTACACAAACACATCCGCTGTTCCCAGTACAAGCGTGATGAGCTTGTATAATTCGAAGAATTTCAAGCAGCTAAAAACATTCGTTTACTCCGATAAAATCGGAGCAGTCAAGAAGATGGCTTATTATAAAACCTGCGAATATATTTTCCTCTTAGGAGACTCGTCAACTTTCTACATGATTCATAAAAGCTTTAAAAAAGGAAGAAATATTCGCGCAAACTTCAGCATCTTTGACATGTTCAATGAGTTTCAGTTCATTGCTTCAAGCAATGAACTGATTTTTTGCGGAGATAGCCCTGGAATATCTGTATTTCAGCTCAATACCTCCAGGAAGCTTTCTAAATGGGATAAGGTCTTGGACTCCAAAACTCCGTTTTCATTCGACAAACGCACGTTTTCGAATTTGGTTTATATGCCGGAGCGACATCATCTTGCTTCTTACTCTCGAGATGATCAAGAAATTTGGATTTGGGATTATCAAACGCGTAATATTCTCCAAAAAATAGAAACAGGAAGGCAACTTCAGCCGTCTAAGAACCAGCGATTGGTACTACTCAAACCTATTGAAGAAGAGTTGGTTTATGTCAGCCAGCATAAGATTGGGATTTTAACGTATCTGGATACCATTCAGAGTTATTACTTCGAAGATAATGTTTACAAGGTGACAGACGACGGGTTTAATCGGAACTGGTCTAGTGTCGATGTGCATTGTAAAAAAAGTGAACGGAAAGCTCAAGATGAGCTGATGAGGGTACAATTTTTAATATGCTATAAAAAAGCAGACGATGTGTTGTTATGTGTGCAAATGTTCGAGCTTGTGAAAACTTATGGAGGATGGGAAGGCCAACGTTATTTTCAGATGAATGACTTTATATGTAATTTTTATCTGATCGTCGATCGTTCAAATACGCTAATCGTTGATCGACGGTCCCTAAATCTAAATCACCCTGCATACTTACATCATCTTAGTGAGTTAACAAGAGAACTTTCATGAGGAAGTGTTACGTTGGAATGTTAAGAAAATCCAGAGTGTGATCGAACAATGTAAATTAAATAGAATATACAAAAAAGTTGTACAAAATTACAACAAAAATTTTTTCAAGCTTCGTTAATTTAAATTCTATTTGAGCAATCCTGTGGTTCTTTTTGCCTTCATGTTTTGGTGAATTGCGTCATCCTCTTTTTTGAAGAATTAATTTGGGTCTTGGGCTGTCTCCACCAAGCCTCCTTTTATCAATCAATTGCTTGGAAAATAATCTTTGGCTTGGTGGGGTGGTTGTTATGTTAACACTTGTATTTTTTCATAAACCATCACACCAAAACCAATGGGCCTCTTGATAGCAGATTTTCGAGTAATGACCAGAAAATCATTGACCATAAAGACCCATGCATTTTGGTGTCCGAAAATGTTCGAAAAGTCTTCATGAGCTTCCGTTCTCGCGCTGAAATCGTCCGGGTCTTCGAGCAACTTGATTTTAGGAATTTCTCTCAAAGAAGCATGTAACAAGCACGAGATCAATTAGTAAAATTGACAATGATCATTTCGGAGTGATCATGTCGTTATATACATCCTCGGAATAGCCCGCTAATGTTCGAAAAAGAATGAAACTTGCAGTCACGCTAGACTAAGCAAATAGAGATACTCATCTAGCATGAATGAATAAGGATAACGTCTTCAGAGCTTGAAGAGGCCTAACTAAGAACTTGGAGAAGTGTCTTAAACAAAGTTTTGGGCGAAAAAGGTTTGATAGCAGTTTGATGTGGGATGGTTTCATCGCTTATCCAACAAAAGGCAGGGGGCATACCCTTCTGAATTTTTCCACCAAATTTGCCTCTTTTTTTTTATACTAAGTTCAATTGTGGACCCGCCTTAAATAGCCGATTTTAATGTCAAGATTAATCACCCAAAACAATATTTTACGATCACTATGCACCCACATAATTCGGGTTTTCACCTACAAAAGCTGTTCAAATTGCTCTTGCGAACTGAAATTGGCAAAGTGATTTACAAGGTGATTAGATTCCGTTGCACTGAATCCTATCGATGCAGCGGATAAAAGAAACCGGAAAGACAGGAGAGAGTTTACGTTTGCAGAATGTTTTGTAAGTTGTAAAATTTTTAAAAAATGGGTATATTCCATATCAGTATTCGAAATTCGAGATTCAGAAAAATTATCCCATAGTTTACGGATTGTTGAGCTTTCTGCTAAACTGAACGGTGAGACGAAAACTGAAAGGTATCGGATCTTTGCTGCAAGCTGCGGCTTTCTTTGAGTAAGATAGACATTGCTAGCAGTCTTTCAGGTCTGATGTGGGGAATATCGAAATTAGTTCGACCCATTAAGGCCAAATATCACATATTTTCCACTATTGGTATATATACTTTGAGCTTACATAGATGGGTTATACTGAATAACTTTTATCCTATTCCTGAAATCTATGCATCTGTTCCGTCAATGTTGTGAATTATTTGCTTAAGTGTTAGAATTGAATCTTCCTATTGGAGATTGTCCTTCTTAGTTCCAAAAAAAAATGCTTTTTTAACTTTGTTTGAGAGTCGTTTATGTTGAAAGATCAGCTGCCTGCTGAATTTCCTTCAAAACAAGAGTATCGTTGGATTGTGTGAATGAGATTCATTTTCAAAAATTCACTATAGAACTCCCACTAAGACAGGCACAATCCTTTGGCAAAGGCGAAGAAAAGGAACAGACTAAACAGAGACAGGTACATGGCTCCACAAAGTTAGAGCTTTTCGTTGGACTTGTTGACTCTCAACTGATTCCATTATTTCCGCCACTTTTTCGATAAATCTTTGTTTTGAAATGTCTTGATAAATGAAAATTGATTTCAGTGAGTGATTCTATCTACAAATACATTTCAATGCCTGTTGCTGGACCGTAATTGATTTCTTAGGTCTGTGATGCCCAAAATTGAGGAAACTTTCTTAAAGCAGTTATTAATGCCTAGTACCTCATCCTTCATGACTAGGTAAAGCCAAAGAATTTTCTAAAGCAAGTCGTTATTTCAAATTTTGCTTCTAAACACCACGAGCTGGCTCACTGAAATAACTTATTTTTAATGCTCCAATTAATTTATTAAGGAAATGTAAAATCTTTTCTCAAGGTACTCTCTCAAGCTTATAATCCCAATCGAGTTCATCAAGCCTAAGAGCGGTCTTATCTCTGCGGGTTAAGCCACACTTCTCTTTCTCTTTTTGATTGGACATGGCTTGAACTTACCATACACCTCAAAACATGCGGCGCCGAAACTTCTGAATTGGGAGGCGCTTGCATGATTAAGAAGGAAATTTCCAGACAGAACTGGCTTTTAGGTAGGAGAAGAAAGGGTACTCCCACTTCTTCTAAATTAATTTTATAATGCTTAGAGCTTTTGGTCTGTGATTTAACTTAGAAAGCTCAAGATAAACTTTAAATATCATTTAATATAAAATTAAAGAAGAACCTCTACTATATACTTCCAGCTTAACCACACCATGAGTATCAGAGTGACCTCACGACTCGCAAGCGCTCTAGGTTCTCCGTCTTCAAGCACGAACCTGATCAAACTAGCCAAAATCAATATTTTAGCATCCAAAACGATCATTATCGAATGTCAGCCCAACCTACTCATAAAACTCTCATTTCCGCTTCACGAAGAGACCAATCTCACATGCCAATGGCTTTTTCACGAAGTTATTCGCAAAATCAGAGATGAAAGTTTAAAGAAAAGCTTAAATATCGATACAGCAGCTATCATAGCCCTAAAAACAAAGAATCAATGCTTCTCCTTGGATTCTTGGCTGGCATTCCCAGAGAGAAATATTTCTGTGCTTCAAGATGGACAGATATTGGTGCCAGTGTTTGGATTTTCGAAAAAAGAGAAACCACAGCGCTATGCATCAAAGCTTTCTAAAGACGATTTTATTTTTGAAACTCGCATCGGAAAAGGTGGTTTCGCGGACGTCTATCTTGGTAATCCAGCCGCCATCTCATGCATTAATGATTATTAGTGAGAAGTTTACGCAATGGGAGATTATATGCAGTTAAGAGAATCAAAAAGGACACTAAGAATAAGCAATTAATAAAGGCGATTGAAAGAGAAAAAGAGATTCTTTGCGCAATGAGAGGGCAACGGAATGTCACTCAAATACATTTTGCATTTCAAGACGTAATATTAGTGTATCAAAGGACTCGATTATCTCAAAATTTTTTTTGGTTATTCAGGAAGAATACTGCTATTTGGGAATCGATTTCTGCGCTGGTGGATCTCTTCATTATCATCTTCGAAAAATCAGATGCTTCCCAGAAGAAACCGCCCGAATTTTAATCGCTCAGGCTATTCTTTGTTTGCAAACTCTACACGAAAATAACATTCTTTATCGAGACTTGAAGGTAATATTGGTCATCTAATTTGCTTTGATGCTGAAAATTATAATTTCTTACAGCCAGAGAATTTGCTACTCGATTCTAATGGTGACATTCGCATCACTGATTTTGGACTGAGCAAAAAGGTGACTAGTTCCAGAAGCAGAAATTACTCGATCTGTGGGACGTTCGAGTAAGACAATTTTATGATTTTGGATCGTTTAATTTCTTTTTCTTAGCTCAATCGCCCCAGAGATGGGTCGTCCTGAAGGCCACTCCTTTCAAGTTGACTATTATGCATTAGGAATTCTTGCATACGAGCTTGTTGTCGGGCTTCCGCCCGCTTCATTCTATATCAGAGGAGAAAAAGGCAAGCTCCTCAAAAACCCAAAACATACACTCAGATTACCCAACCATTGCTCCGAAGAACTCCGTAATTTTATCGAAAAGTTACTCGATGAAAACCCGACTTCGAGGCTTGGAGCTACCGGAGGTTGGGAGGAAATTAAAAGCCATCCTTGGTTTGATTCGATTAAGTTTCAAGATATCACGAATGGGAAAAAAGCGATTGTGATTGATCCTTTATGTGATAACATTGATCCGAAGTACTTGGAGCAAAAAGACATTAACGTCAATGATGATGGTGATACCCTTGTTGAAACGAAAAAGCATGGTTTTGACATCTGGGGTTTCGAATTTCAATCCGATGACTTTTGTCAAAGGATTTTCAAGGCAAATCATACAAAAAGCCAGAGCCAGTCTACAAAAACGAAATCCCTTTCAAAATCTCCTGTGAAAGTACTCAATAATTCCTGTATTAAAAAAAAGAAAGAAATTCCGCGTAGCTCATTGAGCTTATCGCTCACAAAGCCGATATTCGAAAAGGTTGAATGTCAGACCGCGAAGAAAAAGATATATGTGTCAATTGAAAAATTCCAGAGCGCCATATCGGTGAAAAACACTCCCGTGTCTGGTCTGAATGTAAAGGTCGATTCTCCTCGGAAACTGTCCAATTCTAAAAGCTCAATATTTGTAAAACAAAATCAAGGGCTTAAAATTCAAACGCTCTCGACTGAAGAAACCGTGAAAGGCATTGAAGCCTTGGAAACAGCGGACTCGTATTTAGTTCGGCAGAGTGAAATGGAGGAAAATGGGCAAAAAGAGCAGTCTTTGAGTATTAAAATCGGTATTCATCAGCTCAACCCCAAAGCAAATATTAAAAAGCGTGCGGATGCTGAAATTTACAAGAGAAAGCTAGAAGCATTTGTGGAGAAATGAGAAGCAGCATTTACTTCTTGATTTTTAATCAAAATATATACATTTTCTGCAGAACTATTTTTCATTTATCAAGAAAATTTATATGTCTTCCTTTCTAACAAACACAGCAGAGTTCTTCTCAATCGAGGGACACTCTGTTTACTGAAAACGTTGGACTTACTCTAAATAAATCATTGAAAAACAAATTTATGACAATGTTAGCTCAAAAAACTCATAATCCGCCAGGTAGGTCATATTCTATCAATATATGGGCTTGGTCCAGCAATGCGAATTCATTGAAGGCAGCCTTTTGTTGATCAATTAAATAGGCATTCTACTTCTATTCGAAAAATTAATTCAAATTTAAAAAACGTAAAATGACACCTTGAATTGTAGATCAGAATTATTGTTTTTGAAATATTGGTTTTGGGAGTTAAAACAAAAATTTGGTAGTTTGAATTATGGTCCCGCGTCTTCCAATTTTCGTCAAAATTCAGTTTATCATTGTCCTATCTTGAAGAAACATAGCAATGGACACGTCCAAGTTTCTAAATAGCCGTTGCTGAGAGGATTTGGAGGAAGTTTAAGGCTTTTTGAGACATTTGCGTCAATTTTAAGTTGTGGAGAGGCATCCTAAGCGGACTCGATGAACTCTCAAGCAGAATTATTCTCAGTAATCTCAGTAATTCATTATCGGGTAATTAGTTTATTAAAGTATTTGTCAGAAAACTCAAGCTTCTACAGACTCACTGATAAATTATAAATATTCATTTAAAGTATCATTTAAATTCATTTGAAAACCCTGCTATTAGATATATATATTTATAGCCGTATACATTTTCACATTTGAGGAGTCTTCCGCTTTTTAATGTCATTAAACTATCAAAGCAACCCTTGGGCTGAGCTAAACCCTACGGGAGATGGAATGGTCACAGACTTCCTTCAGAACCTCAACAGCGTCTTGAAGGTAATCTTGATTTCTCTTTCGGATCCGGAAAAATCTTCAATCATTTAAAAAAATGTTTGTTAGAATCCTGAGTTTTTGGACGTCCTCTCCTGGAATGATAGTGGTGATGCTTTCATTATCAAAGATATGCCTAAGATGAAAAACGACGTTCTGCCGCTGTATTATAGTCACAATGATCTCGATTCATTCAACAAAGAGGTAAACTTATTAATTGTGAATTGCTTGTCTAAGAGAAGCATTCTATAGCTATTGAGTCTTGGATTTCAGCAAGTTAACATACAAAATAATCAAATTTTGTGGTTTCATCAGAAATTCAGATCAGATCCATCCTTAATGATGGCAAAGGTGACGAGCCGAGAGTACTGCCTTTATCTCTAAGCGATTGAAATTGACTGGATTTTGTACCAGAGAGAAGATTTCTAAGCCTGAGACGGGCGTTTTAATTGTTGAAGAGCAATCATCGCGAGGAGGGGGAGGCGGAGACACTGCAAGTTTAGAAACGAAATCACAAATCGGAAACAACGAGTTATATTGGGAAGTATGCCCCTAAACTTTTGGCAATGACGCTAAATTTGAGTCAGTTTATTAAAATGAAGTTAAGGATCAACGAAATCGAGGATTCAAACTCAAAACTTACCAAAAGAGTCGAAGAGCTGGAGTCTCGAATTGTGAATTTACAGAACGAACTGGTTAATGAACGGTATTTATACTCTCATTACTGAGGAGATGGCTAATTTGAACTCCCTTTTAGGCAACGTAATGAACAGTTCATGGCACATAGAATGTCCATGAATGGGCAGCCATATCTCTCTGAATCAAAAAACCACGAAACATCTCAATCAAGTGCTTCTCGTAACGCTTTAAAGTTTTTCGTTTAATTTTCATTCATTTTTCCCTCAAAGAACCGAACCAGGAAGATTTTGAAAAAACCATCGAAAATCTGGAAAAAGCCCTCAATCTCACAGGGAATATCCAACTTTTACAAGAGAACCTTGCAATGGCATCAGCTGCCAATGATAAGGTGAACATTAAATCTCCGATTTGAAATATTGAAAATAACCCCTATCAATAGAGACTAATCTTGTCAAATATTGAAAGACTGAAAGATTTCTTAAAAGCAAAAAGAAGTTTGGAAGTACTTTCGCAGCGAAAGAAGAAAAAGAAGGTGGACAAGGAGAAACAGCAAAATGGAGCATTCGAAAGCGATGCCAATATCGATCTTAGGCTGCTAGGTAAACAAAACAGTTATTCCTTACATTCCCTTATAATTTTGTTTCAGATCAACTTCGAAAAATCCCAAAGTCCGATGGTTTGAACTCTGTAGTCCTCAATCAAATCGCCAAAACTTGTCCTCAAATTACAGCAAATCTTAAACTTCAGGGATTTGAGAACCAGTTTTCTCGTTTTAAAAACACCAATATTCCGATAAGATCATATAACATGAATCAAATGTTCCACCCACCCACATCGATCCCGATTGACCCCTCTTCAATGTATTATCTCAATCCTGCCTCAACCAACACTTTCCCGAACGCTGGACTTACATCGAACTTTATCTCACACACGACTATCACACCCTCAGGCTACTCTTCCACACACGTCATCTCCCCTCATCAACGCGGCCCAGAAGAGATAGCAACCCACCCACGAGCAGAACAGTTCCAGCAGCAGCAGAGCAGTAAAGAAAATATTAGCAGCGCGAGACTTGAAGGGCCATTTGAGCCTCAGCAGCAACGTATCGACCAAAATTTACATCAATTTTTACAAAGTAAGCCAGAAATCGATCTCAATGTCACTCAGAGGTCGACCACTGACCAACACACTGAATCCTCAGCCTCGGGGACGTTTTATCATAGCAATTTAGCAAGCCATGAGAATCAACCGACTGCCACATTTTTAAACCAGCCTCAGTTGGGACGAGGACTCATGGATAACTTCACAGAAGCGCTATCTGTAAACTTCTCCGCGCCTACTGAATGTTCATCTCGTGTTCAACAGCCTTTACGACCAGAAGAAAATTTCCAGCTAGGAGCTTTCCAAAATACTGCGGGTGTTCAAACAATGGGCAATAGCGGTAATTTTTTGGATCCGTTGAGCCATGGTTCGATGTGCCATCAGCCGAAGGTTGTATGTGACAGGGCTGACTTGACAAATCAGTTTATAATATCAGAATTGGAGAGTATACCAAACAATTACAACATTCGCAGAGACGTATCTGCTACTGTGATAAATGGCCAGACCAAAGATTCAGAGGGCTACAACGATGAGCGAGACGTTGGACTTGAGTATCATCGTATTGTTAGTGATAATCAACAAGAAAGCACTTTCAATCAATTTGGTGGATATGCCCATCCACAGAATGCTAAGAGTGGTGATGGCAATCAAACCATTCATAACAATTTTCAGAGTTATACCCTTTAATTTCGAGGGACGGAAATGCAATAATTGGGGTTATTGTGATAGCTAACAAGAGTTTAGTGTGTTAGTGAGCCCTACGAAGATTGGAGTTCTCGAAGCTCAGGGAAAGTAAGTGCTCGGTTTATTTACTATATATTGCCTAACTCCTGAATTTTCTCACTTTATTTATCCTGAAAAAAATTAGAAGCAGTAGATCATTAGTTGAGTCAGCTCCTGCTGCGTATAATAATAAAAATATTTCCTCGTTCCATGTGCATGAACTCTTTTTGTATTTCATGCTATGTGTAAATTTTTAGAAGGATTGGGTTGAATGATCGCTGTGTTATGTAAATTCGTGCTGACATATTGTTGCATCTGTTGAGAGCTATTTATAATTATACCTTTGGAACTGAATTAAAGATAAGCTTTAATCTCTCTCTAACATGACCAGCACTCACAGTAGATGTGCAGTAGTACTCTGGCGACAGGTTAAGAGCTGATTTCATCTAAAAATCTAGGTACTCTGGATGGTTCAAAACCACATAACAGCTGGGACTATGTAAGTTTCCCCTAACCAAATTCTCTTTACTGGATTAAAGACGTGTCAACACCCTTGAATGGCCATCTTATATATTATAGGATATTAATAACAGAATTACTAGCTTAAATTTTGTTGGTATGCTGCTTTGAGAATATCATCAAATAGCTACACTTGATTCATTCATAACTTAAATTATTCTCACAATTTGACTTATCAATGGCTGCGACATTTCAATCCACTGTGTCCGTAGTTTGATTCAATATCCCCCAAAATACAAAAAAAAATCAGATCCCTTCCAAAAGAACAAAGAAAAATTGATCAGAAATATCTCATATCCTCAAATTTATTTCGCAAAACATCAGAAGAAATAAATTAGTTGATATTTATCCTTAAATTGGATTTGAACTTCAGAAAGACTGACCAATGAAGATAACAGACGACTTTCTTATCGCAAAACGACTCCATCTCCTTATTTTGGTAATTATTCCCTCAAATTTTTACAAACCCTTTCTTTTAGCCCGAGATTTTGACTCTTGCAGAATCTTTTACTGATGATGACCTGCTTTCTGGCCCTACGCGCTCTAAATTCTTCGATCAAGTCGAATTACTCATGCTCAAATACAATCCCTACCGCAGTGCAATGGGTTCTTCCCGTGTTTCTTTCGCTCAAATGGCACCGATCATGAATAAGATCGATTCCGTCCTCGCAGCTCTTCTCAGCGAAATTGAAAAAGCGCAAACGGCAGCTCCTATTAAAGAAGAGCTTCTTCAAGAATATTATCAGACTTTTCTACGAGCAGCTAATTTATATCATGCATTTATCACAGAAATGGCCATCAATACGAATAAAGACATTGACAAAGATTACATTATCACTTCTTATCTTGAGCATCTCATCCGTTTCCTATTATATTGCAAAAAGCCGCTAATCATTCTCAGAGTTGCGATCATTGTGACTAAATTTACAACCAAATTTCGAAGACTCAGCGCGAAAGTCGATGTGCAAGTGTTTCTACAATTCATGAGGTTTTTGCAGCCATTTTTAAGATGCTTTGCTAACCAGAATTTCGATTTTGAATTGCTGTTTCATTCGCTCGAGCAAATCGAAAGTGATTCATCAGATACAAATCAATTATATTTGAAAAATCTACTGCGAGGATTCTCTGAAGAGAAGCTAAGCAAGTTATTACCTTCTAAAGAGGAGACAGCAAATAAACCGTTACCCGCTTCCATTGGAGAGAGCAACTTCCAAAGCTTTGAAGCTGCAGGAGAGCGTGTTCTTCTAAATTTATTAGCTGGAAAGTGTGCTCATTCGTTTGAAATTGCTGGACTCATCGCAGGGGCGCATATCCTTTACGGTAAATTTACAAACAATATGCTTTTGTTAGTTATCTTCTATTTAGTTGGTATGACCCGAAGCGAAGAAATATCAAAGAATGCAGATTACGGAGAATCGCTTTCTGAATTGCATGAGCAGATGAAAAATGTGCCTCCTAAGAATTTAGCGTTTTTCATTCCAAAAATCGCAAATGAACTTGAAAAAATAAAAGGAGTAGCACAAAATAATGAGCATGAAGCAATCATTCAATTACAAGCTATCGAACTATTGCTATACTCCTCCCATAAGGCTCTCGCTCTCTGGGATGAAAGAGAACAAGAGCTCGAAAATGTAAGAAACAGTCTCAAAACCAGCCTCGCGGACTCCCAGTCCTCGACTTTCACCCAAATACTGACTTCCCTTGACGAAATGATTTTCATTACTCCCAAAAATGCTGATGACCTTGTTGCTTATCTTGACAGTTTCCATAATTTCAGCGTCCAACACGCCTCTCTCGAATGCTACAGAATCCTGCTTCGCTTCGTGAAGTGGATTTTGGAGGCATCAGAAAAGGATTACGGTGTTTATTTTGGACAGACATCCGCAGTGGTCCAAAAAAGGTTGGAATCGCTCGAACTTGACTCGTACTCAACTACTTTATTACCGAATTATATGTCCCAAGTACAGCTGATAGCCACTGCCAACGTAACAGAAGAAGTTGTTAAATTTTCGGATTTGGTTTCTCGCAGATGTTTCAGCTTGAGCCAGGAAATAATCGAGAACGAAAAAATCGATAAACTTCTGAACGAGTCTCCCAGAAGCAAGTTTGCAAAGAACCAGTTGGTTTCATATTATATGGGACATTTTGAGGGACTATGGAAAAGTATTGAAGAAGAAGGTTTCTGGAGACTGCCAGATAATCCTACTGTTACCGTGGCTATCAATAAAGAAGAGTACAGAAAGATCGTTACGCTGGAGGGGATTCTGATGAATTTCTTCGGATTGGAGCAAGAGGAGAATTTAAGGAAGAAAGAAATGATCAGCTTCCTTTTTTTCATGCAAGTTGGCCATCTTTTAACTCTTGAACTGAAAAACGAATCAAGTGTTATTGGAGAAGACGATGCTCAAGCCTTAGCAAAGTTAATGTCCGAATATTATGACAGAAATAATGTTGATACGCGTTTCCTGTTCGCGCTTTTTCACTTGCTAAGAAATAACCCAAACCACTGGCTTTCAAAGGTGTTAGATGAGAGCACATTTGTGAAAGATACACAACTGATCGACATTTGGTTTGGAGATAAACTTTATGAATTTGACTGTGGAGCATCTCTTCCTGCCGAAGGCAAACGAAGGACTTTGCTTCAGTTTCCAGAATGGTGGCTTACGGTGATGCCAGCTCAGCACTTCGATCTTCGTTGCTACAACGCCTCTCAACCAGGTAACGACCAAGATCTCACTGGAGAAGGGAAGAATGATACAATCAAGAGCAGGTTGCTGAAGATAATCAGCATCACGAAAGGCCATGTTGAAAAATTTAACGAACAAGTGATGGACGTCCTGCAAGGGAAAGCGAGTGCTTTGACTCTAGGAATCTTGCAGAGAAGAATAGAAGCTCAGCTTCAGATTTACCCAGATATGCTCACTGCAACAAGAAACTACCTAACAGAAGAAAGCAAAAGTGAAATTGCGCGAGAATTATCGAATTTAATCAGCAAGGACTTTGCTCTTATAGAGATTCCTGACCCTCGGTTCAATGAAGCCATAAAAAAATATCAAAACTCCTATGCTTCATATTGGAATGCAGAAAGCTATTATGAAGTGCTCTCGATAATCAAAAACCTCGATGATAAAGCCATAAGTGCTTTTAGATATCCTAACTTATTAAAGACAGTAGATCGGAAAGACATGGAGCTGTTTGGGAGATTGAATTATTATGCAAGACGGTTCGAATTTACTCTTGCTAATAAATCCGAAATAAAGAGTGAAGCGATTGCCGAGATCAAGGAGGAACTTAAAAAGATCCAAGAAGATAATAGGTTCAACCCTGAAGAAATCCTTTCTGCGATGTATAGGTTGATTCGATATAATTCAGAGAAAACGTGTCAGACAAAACTGTTTTGTAACTTCCCCATGTACTCGTTCTCATCAGACAAGCCTCAGGATAATGAAAAATACAAGCCCTCTTGTCTAGTGAATTTCCTCGCTTTAGGCTTGAAATGTTCGAATAAAAACTCAAAAGATGATCTCCGCAGCAGAACTATAAAGTCATTTGAGCAACCGCTGACTCAGCAGATTGCGCAGCTGAAATTTTCGGTCGAGAAACTGCAGTCGAATCAAATAGTCGAAGGACTAAAGAACTTGGGGGCTTGGGTGGCGCTTCTGATTGATATTTACGAAAGTATTGGAAAAAAGCCTTCTGACTGTCCCTGGGATGCTCCAAAGAACAGAAATGCGGTCATTGGATTGTGTCAAAATATAAGTGTGCTTGAAAAAATTGTTGAGGTTGCCCAATTGCTCCAGGCAGTAAATTTCCAAACCCATATTGAAAACTCCAAGGAAGCGTTGAAAGGTGCAGGAATTATTTTGGCAAAATGCGCTTATCTTATAGGAAAAGTGAAAGAGTTGGCTTTTAATTTCGATTTTGTCAAAGAATTAGCTCAGGTCTATGAGAAGGATGGCATCTCACACGAACAGCAGAGTCAAATGCTGAAGAGAATAGCGATGATATCCTACCGACTCTTTTTGCAATTAGACTTATTGGTCTATGGAGAGAACGTAGATTCTGGTTGGGATATAAACTATGCTTTCGATCTTTTAGAAAAAGCAGAACTAACAATTTTAGAGGTAGCCAGGCCAGCAGAACCGAAAAACCTTGAAGAAGAGGGAAAAAAGGAAAATGGTAGTGACGAGCCTGCATTGAAAAACGAAGAAGAAAAGGCCATTGAATCCGAGGCAAAGCAGGCAATTAAAGGAGATAAGACTGAGCCTGAAAAGCAGTCTGAAGAATTGGAAATTGAGACAAATAAGCTCCAACCTATGGAAGAGACCAATAAAATCCCAGAGGTCGATAAGGTTGAAACGGTAGAGCGTTCAGAGGCTGTTCAACCTCAAGAAAAGGATGAATTTACTGAGGAGAGCTTGAAAAAAATCAATAGTTCCGCTTGGAGTGAATTTTTGCTTGAAAATTATCAACCGTTGATCCGTCAAATAATTGTGGCATGTAAATACGCGAATAGAGAGAGATTTGGGGTTCTAAAACAGACTATCAAAGCCGGCTTTTTTGAGTTTCTTCTCGTCAAAAGTCAAGGATTCAAAGAATTCCTCATAACACTCCATCAAGAAGCATATTCCTTATTTGCGAAGTTAGATTTTGTACCCCTGGAAGAAATTGCTCAATTAACAACTCAAAATCTTCCACAAATTAAACTTTTTGAAAATGATGGGGCGAACGCCATTTTAAGCGCCGCTTTATACTATCGATTCCATGATACCTTTTCAAAGGAGTTTCCTGAGAGTATTACAAAGGCAGAGCTACTAAAGCCCTTGGATGAAGCGTTCTTCGACTCACAATTTTCCATACTGACTAAGCTCAGAGCGCTTTTGGAAAAAGAACGGGAAGGTGAACAATGGAAAGGAAGCATCCCAGAAATTTTTTACATGATTATCAGCAAACCTTCCGAGGCTCGAGTGAACATCCACTGTGAGATCTATAATTCTTCTGAGAATCAATTACAAGAGGAGCATCAGAAAAAACTTGATCGACTGTTTAATGGAGCAAAGGAGATCATAAAGAATGCTCATTTATGCCCTGAGAGAGTAATAACCATCGAATGTTTGAATTTATTGGCTGTTGCAGCCTGGGACAATAGCTATGCTGAAAGAATCTTTAAGGAAGGCCTCTTCGAAGAGATGATTAAATTACCCTCTAGCGCCATCTTGGAGGTGCTGCCATACCTCGCTGAAATACTGATTGGTCCTCGGATTCCTCCAGAGACTCGAATTGAAATCGCACTCAAGGCAGCGCTCTTGCGTTCGAGTACTGTTCAGGCTCTCAGAAACCAGGAAGCGCTACAAGGATTGAAAGTGCTGATGCACGCTTACCCTAGACTGTTTGAGAAGAAATATCATGAAATATTTGAGCTAGAGCAGACTGGCGCGGGTGCTATTATTGAAGAAGAAGAAAAGCAAATCACTACTGAAAAATTTGAGGGTTCGAAACCGAAAACACCAATAACTCTAAACGATTACAGAGTAAAAATTCGTGAAGGAAGAGGTAACTCATCTCATTATTTTTTTATTCTGACTCATTTTCTGCTATAAACTTAATAGATTTCGAGAAACTGGATAAGACTGGCGAGTATATTCCGGATTATCTGATAAAAGCCGCAGATAACCCAGCGAAAACGATAATGGAAGCTCTGATAACTGAAGCTGTCGCCTTTACTGAGAACTTCTGGAGAGGAAAATTAAGCAATGCAAATCTTTCTGTTCAAAAAATCCTTGAAGAGGAAGACTCGAAAACAAAGCTTGATATTCTTGATAAAAAGTTTATTCTCATTAGCATCTTGCTACGAAAATATCCCGAACTCCGGACCCTTGCTGCAGAATTCAAAGTCAAAACGAATCTTTTGGACCCGAAAACATTCCTTATCATCGAACTCGAGGAAGCAAGGGAAGTGACTTTTCTTGACTATGCTCTCTACTTGTTGCAGGCTTTGGCCTATCCTCATTACTCTGGACTTCTCATCAGTTTCTTCGAAAGAAGCACAGCTTCATACGTACTCGAAAAAGAAGGCGAATTAATCACAAGTCATGAGTATTTCGCAGATGTAGTAATTCAGAAGAGCTTACTCGCTCTCTCTACTCTCTTGAAAAATAAAAATATTGGTACGCTAAGGCTGCATCAATTCCAGTTTGCTTACATCCAAACCGTAAGAAATGCTCTGAGAAGCAATTGGCTGTCCTCGGAATATTGGAGCAGATATACGTTGACGGTTCTCAAAAAGACTGAAGCTATTATCAACGAATGTACAGCCGAAGGGAGATCGTTCAACGACCTATTAATTCTCGTAGAGTTTCTGCAAATGCAAACACACGAACAGATCATACGTGCGTTCATGCAGCTGGATCCTTCTGGAGCAATGGGTGTCTTTCCAACCTTTGAAGAGGAATGGTTCTCAGCAGAAGAATACAACTTCATCAGAACTATCATTCATGAAGATCGAAATTATAACAAGCTCAATGCATATCTCATGAAACAAGCTGGACAGGAGCAAAAACATCGCAAATCCACAACGGAGAGAATAGCTAAATCAGAAATAAAAGATGATGCTGGTGAATTCATCGCTTCTTCTAAGGATGATTTTGACCGCAAGGCATTGCTTGTAAGAGCCATCATCGAGGGAGTAAACCTCGACTACCCATTTGTCTGCAACATGGGAACATCCTATTTCACAGTGGGCTCCAATGTCCAACATGATAGCGACATACATGAAACACTTTGGCCTGAGTTCAAGCCAAAGAAAGTTGCACAATGGGAAATATTATATCATTTCTCTGAGAAAACAAAATCGCAAAAAGACAAGCAGTGGAATAAAACAGTATTTGGTCGCACTACACTAACTGAGGAAAAAGTGTTCAAATCACCAACTAAATTCACCAGAGCAATCGAAATTGTCACCGAACAGCCATTCAAGTAGCTTTTCTCTTCTGAAAATAGATTAATGGTTACTCTAGGACATTTGAAGATGTGATAAAGAGCGCAAATCAGTTGCAAGGGATTAAGAAAAAATCAAGTAAATACGCCTAGCTTTCTTGGAAAATATAACTATTCAGGATTAGGAGGACATCGTGAGTCATATGCTAATACATTAGCGAACATAATTCTAGATAAATTCGAAAACGCTCATAATTTCGACGCAGAGGACGAAAGCGATGACGCCTACGGAAGACTGTTCCAAGGGCTCAAAAACTCTAGCATCAGTAAACTAAGATCTCGCATTGAGAGAGAGATCGAAAACATTATCGACAAGAAATTAGTTGAAAGCTTCGTGAGTACCGCCTCGCAGAAGGGAAAAATACAGGAAGTGTGCTTGAACAAAGCTGATCCTGAGTTAAACCGTTATATTTTATCCCTCAAAACCCTATTAGAGAAAAAAATTGCACTTTTGTGCGTCAATCAGGCTCATGTAGATATGCTATCGAAGACTCACCAAGAATTGAGAAGGCAGTACATAAATCGATTTAGTGCCTATTCGGAAAACGCCAAAGAATGGTGCAGAAACTTCGATTTTGATGAAGAAGACGATGATGCTGGAAGTGAAGAAGAAGACGCTGGAAGTGAAGAAGATGACAAGAGCGACCAATATGAGGAGAGCAATAATGAAGAGGAAGAAAAAAAGACTGACGCTGAGCCTTCACAAGAAGGTGCTCAAGTATCAGAGCAAAGGGAAAACAGCGAAAACCTAGAGGAAAAACACAATTCAGAGGAGGGGAAAAAACTGGAGGAGAAAAAAACTGAAGAAAATGTAGATAAGAAAAAGAGGAATAAATATGAGGTGAAAATCAAAGCGGAAAAGGAAAAATTCGAGGGTTTCTTTAAGGAGTCCGCTTTTCTTTCCACTATTCCTGAACCTAAAGATGATCAATTTGGTTTTATTGAAGAACCGAATCGATTAACCAAGAGCGAAAAGCTCAAAATGTGTCGAAATATTGCTGATTTTTATCTATCTCACCGTGGCAGACTAGATATAGTGCATGGCTATTTATTCGTGGCTTCTCATGAGTTGATCGAGAGGCTGGTGTTTACTTTGTTCCAAGAAAATAACAGACAATCCTTCCTTTCACTATTTTCAGTTCTGGCAGCCAACCCTCTCAACGAGTTGAGACTAATTGACGGAATAATAGCCTTCCTCTCGATCAATCTTCACGAGGAAAGAACTCTGAAAAAATTCAATGAGTATTTCAAAACAGCCATCATCCCCGAGGAACTGAACCAGAAGCTTATTGATTTCAATGACAATTTAATCGAAACCATCAATGAGTACTTCGAGCATGCAATCAATGGAAAAAGCGCCTTTGAGCTGACAAACTTCGAGCAGGTCTTAAAATCTGCTGAGAACATGCTAGGCGAACTCCCCATGAAAAAATTCTTCCAAGAGCAAGTGGCTGGCACGAGTGTTGGCTCTCCTTTGGTCTACATTCTTAAAAAAATGTTTGCAATTGGGTTCTCTGATGAGTCCTACATCCTCAAAGTCGCCGATATCCTGAAAAATGGTATACTCGAAGGCAGCACGTTCTGGGACCTTCAGCCATCTGAGCGATTGCTCGAAGCGATTGAGTGGATGAGCCATTTCAGGAAACAAGCGGAAGAGCAGCCTGTGATTTATATTAATAACATAATTGCTAACAGCCTCGAAGACGATGAAATTTTTGTAAGGTTTTTGAACTCTCTCTCAACTTTTGATCCAGCCATCGATCTCGCCAATCAAGTCTTTAGCACATGTGTCCCCGAATTAAAGAAATTCCAGCAGAAAGGCGCTGATGCACACCCAGATTTTTTCAAAGCCTTGAATTCACTGGAGAAATGCAAGGCTCTCACGGAAGTCCAAACCGTCTTGTCCCTCGTTGCTACGTTCTCCGAATTGATCGCTCATAGAGACTTGAAAGACTTTGCTGGAGAAGAGACAGCGACAGTTTTTCTGAATCTTACCGAGAGTTTATCAACATTACTCTGCAATAAGAGTCTGAAGGGACTTTATCTCAATCTGATTCAAACGTTTGAACTTTCAAGCGCATTTGAGAAGAACTTAGAAGAAGGTTCTCAGGCAGAGGGCTTTTTGAAGCAGATGTTGGATCTAACATTGGATATCTACCGTATTTTCAAAGTAGAGCTAATTGTTCAAGAAAAAATGGACAAAGCCAAAACTTTGAGCCAGAATACGCTTGAGAATTTGGCAAGTTCGCACCCAAAGACTGGAACGGGGCGGCTTGCTGCTAAAATCGATCTTGGAGACTCTAGTCATGATCTCCCGTCGCTTGGGATGGAGCGCTCGTTCAGTCAGATTAGAGAGTCAGGAATTATCAAATTCGAGGAGCTCATTGTGAGATTGTCCTATAAAGCGAAGTCGCTGATCCATACGATCGTAGAGAGAAGCCTGCCGACGAGCAACGTGGAAAAGCTAGCAATCGCGATAAAGAACGGAATAGAATTTTACAACCAGTTCCCATGGCTGCTGAGTTTCGATAAAAAAGTTGAGCTGCTACACCATTTCATCGAGAAAGAAAGAGGCCCGAATTACGAAGAACAGCTAAACAATGACCCAGCGTTGGATCTTAGTAACCCACTTTCTCAATACTCTCGCCGTTAATCCTGTTACAACTAATAGAATACCAAATCAGAAGAAAGTATATTGTGTCTGACAGCAAAAGGCAGCTCGAACTACATCTAAAGCAGTATCCGAGGACAAAAATTTCTTTGATTGAATTTAGAGTTGAATTTTTCCAAGAGGAAGGAAATGATGCTGGTGCCCCCTTTCAACTGAGAGTTTTCAACTAATAAATATTTTTTCATAGGCGGTTTACGAAATGAATGGCTACATCTGCTTTGTAAAGAGTTGTTCAACCCACAGTTCGGGCTTTTCTGTTACTCTGAGAACAGAACGAGTGTTCAGCCAGATCCCAAGTCGAGGATCATCCCAGACTATCTGTCTTATTTCACGTTTGCAGGAAATATGATTGGATACGTACATCAATAGTTTTCGCCACACTAGGTCCTAATATGAGTATTTAGGCGATTGTAGAGCAGCTCACAGTACCCATCAACTTCACTCGATCGTTTTTGAAGCTCTTAATGAGTAAACTTACTGTTCTTTGATGGTACCCATCTCACGAACTAATCATATTTAGATAGAGAGCTTTCTCTCAGTGACCTGAGCGATGTTGACCAGCAGCTAATGAGATCGCTTGACTGGATGTTGAAGAATCCAATTGAAGGTCTGCTCGATCAAGAGTTTACCTACGAATTTGATTTCTTTGGAAAGCGCAACGTTGTTAATATTTTTGAGCCGGGAGAAAAATTAGGAAAGACTGTTACCGATCAAAACAAAAAGGAATATGTCCATAGAATCATCTATAACCGACTTATCAAAGAGATCGAAGGGCCATTGAACGCCTTCAAGGAAGGATTTTATAAATTTGTGAGCCCCGAGTATCTGAAATTATTCTCGGCTACAGAACTAGATAAATTGATTGCTGGAGAACCCACAATTGATGTTCAGGAAATGAAAAACACTGCGATCTATGAAGGGTATGATGAAGATTCCGAGCAGATAGTGTGGTTCTGGGAAGCTGTGTCAACCTTTGATCAAGAGATGCTTTCTTCGCTGTGGTTCTTTGTGACGGGTAAGGGTTGAGTTATTGATTGAATAATTGATTTGGAGTAGGGTTGAGCCGAGTTGGGCCGGGTGGTTTTAAGAATCAGCCTCTGAGGATTGCGAATTGTGGCGCCTCAGATGAGAATTTACCACGAAGCCATACATGGTATGCGTTTCTTTCTTACTTTTGTGTTAATTTGGTTAATGCAATACAGTTTCGCGACAATCGATCTGCCTGAATATAGTACGAAAGAGATTCTGATTGATAAACTAGTGTTAGCTATATCTGAAGGAAAAGAAGGGTTCGGAATGGTGTAAACAGAAGAAAGAACAATAGAAGACTAATAAAGACATCCATTTGCATCTATAATCTGTGTCACATAAAAAAAATGCTTGGAAAGAAAAGTGAGATAATTCCATATACGATCATAATATATTAAATAAATTTCTGAAGAAATAAATAATGTAGTAACTGATTTTCGTTGCTGAGGATTGTTAGAATCAGCAGTCGTGATTGTGATTATATATATGGATTGTATCTCTGGTACAGAATTCCCTTTGGTATGACCGATCGGAATTGTGAGAAAAAGAAAAAAGTTTCTTTTGCCAAGCTGTCACTCATGCTAATATTTAATAGAACATTTAAAGAAGAAAAAAAACAACAAGGTGTTTAACAGAGACACTTACAATTGAAAATTAATTTGCTAAAGGATAAATTTATACACCAACAGTTATCATTTACCATAAAAGAGAAGAGAAAAGAGAA
>ENA-UOTX01000795-UOTX01000795.1-compost-metagenome-genome-assembly--contig:-NODE-795-length-29869-cov-6.597409_pt1 | contig 29869 bp, 28 predicted proteins | sample MGYA00238143_ERZ746982 | MGnify/ENA primary metagenome ERZ746982 (study PRJEB28758, sample SAMN06268862) | compost metagenome | isolation source: single cell | place: USA: California, Emeryville, Joint... | reverse complement strand
GCTCGAAATTCTTTACCTATTATCTGTGAAATACATTCCAAAAGAGTTGCTGAGCGACACGAGATTCAAGAAAGAACTTCATGAAACGATTAATTTCTTGCTGCTTAGCTGCGCAAGCATTTGTTCCAAGAACTCACAGATACTGTTCAATGATGCCAGCAGTGACACGACAGGAAAATTCAGGATCGTGTTCCCGCTGCCTCCAAGTGTATACGAAATGTACAAGCAGAGTTTGGAAGGCGCTTTCAATAACGAGTCAAATGCATCAAACGATCCGCCTATCGAACGCATGATGTTCTTAAACATGGACAAAGATTTTGGCGAGACTTCCATTTACGCTCGCTATAGACTTTTCTGTTTCAAAACTCTCAGAAGAATCGCACTTAACCTTGTCCAGAATACTTACGCTGCAGACAAAATTGATCGTGTTGCAAAGAGAGTAAAGGGTTGAGAATACTTCATTTTGTTAATATTTTGTCTTAGACAAAAGATTTCATGGAAGTTATTTTCCCAGTTATGGAGAATAAGCAACCTGAGAACCAACCTTACCTCGAATGTGCCTCCGAATTACTTGAAAAACTCGTTGGAGGGTCTAATACGATCGTGATAAAGGACTTTAAACATAATATTCTCAATATCTTCGATGGAAACGTAAGGAGGAAAATTTTGAGATTGAAATAACATTTAAATTTTTCTATAGGATTTCTTCAAATGCACAAGAAAATCCCTCAGACACTGGAGCAAGATCATCGATGCTGTCATGACTAATGATAAAGGAGATTTATTCACGGAGTTCCTAACAAAAGTGGCTTCGTTCGGTATAATATTCAACCGAGACTCCGACACGAGACAGAAAATCAAGAGTTTTGAACGAATCTGTTTTGTGATTTATAGTGGTGAAAGAGACAAGTATCAAGGAAAACTTGTCATTCTTTTGGAAAAAATGGGTGAAGTCATCAAAAACGCTGACTCCTCGCCTCCTGCTCTGGTCATCTTGGTCATCTTCTGCGTGAGGATTCTGATTCTGAGACTGTCGTCGCTTATTCTGAATGAATTGTTCAGGAACATTTGGCCCCATCTGCTTACTCTCTTGGTAAAACAATATTTATTATCATCACTTTGCTAACAAATAAACAACTACTAAATAGATTCAAATATTCAATAAGAAAAATACCCAGAAAAATCCAAATCTGATCCTTGCTGCCCTCAAACTGGTCGAATTAATGTCAATCGTCGGACTTGAAGAGTTTTATGGCAACCAATGGGTCTTCTTATTCGATTGTAAGCATATTTTTCTAATACCCATTGAACTAATTTTCTCTTGATCCAATTCAGATTTCGGCCTGACAATTCAGTCATCGAACAATAAAGCTCTTGATATGTCTGTCCAACAAAAGCTCGACCCTTCAACAATTCTTAACCCACCTTTGAAGAGCCAAGTTACTCCTTTCAATTTCGTTCCATATATCGGCAACTGCATCCCTGAAGACAGCAAAATTACTTATATAAACACCCAGATTAACCAACAAGTCTCCTATCAGAAAACGAAACGCAAGATTATTATGAGTCAATCTAACGTAATAACAATAAATACTATCATGTGCAATCTCATGTGTTCTCCTTAATTTAGGTTGAGAGTGAGTCTGAGATTAGAGCTAAAGCCATTGAATTGTGTGAGTACTTGATGCAAGCGAACGAGTTCAGAATGGAAGTTGATCCTGAGAGCGTCGAATTGATGATGGAACGTGACTTTATCTCTCTAGATGATTACATATTTAAGATGAATTAATCGTGAAATTTCACAGGAGAGAGTGTTAAATGAGTAGTCGAGTTTCTAATTATTGATAAAATTCTCTTAGCAGTCTCAATAATATCTAAAGGAGGATTTCTCCTTATAAATTGAAGAATTATTTTCAGATATCGATCTTGAAATCTTTTCTCTTTGAGTTAACTTTCAATCAAAGTGGAAGTTTAGTCGATGCAGAATATATCAAGTATTATTAATACTCAGATATGATGATAAGGAAACAGTTAACAATTATAATGAATTCAAGACGTTTCTTCTTCTTAGCAGCCAGATTTGAGTTAAGAAAGTGCCATTAATTTGAGTCTGTATAACTCAACAAATTGGCTAGAGCATCAAGATGTTTATTTTGGCAAACCAATTTTTCAATTATTTGATGTATATTTCATAATGTCTCTATATGTTCAGCTAATTTAGTAGACTTTGTTGCTCATGCGTAATAATGGTTCTCTCGTGATTTATTAAAGCTCGATTCAAATTATAAAATCGCTCTCAACGGATTTTATGCAAAGAGGATTACACACCTACTAAAAATTGTGCCGTATAGCTCAATCCTCAGTTCTAGAGTCTCAATCTCTTTTCTTTCCCTTCTTTGGCTTATCTTCGGTGGTCGTTGTTATATCTTCAGCAACGTCATCTACGCCCTAAGAAATACGATACAACATTAGTCTGTTTCTCGATTGGTTTGAATTTGCTTACTTTTTCGACTCCGCTCTCAAGTTGACGTCCGACGAACTTGAGCACGATAATGAGAATTAAAACCATACCAACGAACAAGAGCAGTGAGCTGCTGAACAAGAATTCAGTAATGTTTGAATGCTTAATAGAGCTGTAATCGAACTAAAGCATTAGACACTTTAAGCGCAAGCTCTCATAATAATAAAAATTACGTCTTCAGTGTCCTCGAAAACGTCATCGATTTCATCGTTCCTTCTTCTCTGCTTCTCAAACTTTTTCTGAGCAGCTTCAGCTCTTCTTTCCTTTTCTTCTTCCTTTCTTCTCTTTTCTTCAGCTTCTCTTCTGTCCCACTCAGCTCTCATTTGATCTCTCTCTGCATAATCAGTGTCTATAATCACAACGTTAATCCTTCCTTCAACACGACTAATAAGATTAGTATACCTTCTAAACCTCCAGAGTAGAGCATAATTGCATTAACCATAGGATTATCGATTCCAATTTTCTCGAAGGTGACGACAAGTTTATTTCCTTTCATTGCGCCTGCACAGAGTTTTCCTTTGTGGTAAATCTGGTCCAGTTTCATTTCAAATTCTGTGTATTCGTCATATGCGGCGAACTTGCCTACTTTCGCCACGACGTCAATCTTTTCAGCGACCAAGCAGTCTCCAAGTCTGAGGTTAAAAGCTCTTTTTCCAGGCTCTCTGAACCACATTTCTGCGAACTTGGTAATCAGAACATATTTTCCTGGAGCCTCAACAGGAATTGAATATGTAAAGCTTTCATCTGCGTGACGTTCAGTTTTGTAAACGTCAGAATCTGAGGTATACTTAACCTTCACTTCTCTGATTTCGTCATTATTATTGTAATTGGCAGTCCTTGTGTTTTTCGAAAAACCAGTATCCTGTTGATCAAGAATCCCATTACATTTTCGAAAGGTGCAAAAGATCTTACTGGTTTATATTGGAATCCAACAGCGCTTCTAAAAGGTTGGTCAGCACCTGCGTCAACAGCCCAGATCACCTGTTTTGGGTTGAGCGGTTTAGAAAAGGCAATAACCAGAAGTAAGCTGGCTATGATAGAAAGTCTGTACATTCTATACACGTATCTATTTTATTCTGTAATTAAATTCATTAGAGTCAAGCTACTACTATTACTGCTAAAGTAAAATCTGGATTAGTTGATAATCCCAGGAAGCTGCAACCTGGAAACTGCTTTCATACATTAATTTGAATACGCATATACATCATGAGAGTAACTATCAACAAGATCGACAATATGCACAGTTAAATAAAATCTTTCATAAATGAATTTGATATAATTATATTAAAACGTGACGTTTTACTTTAGAAGCTTGTGTTGAAAGCCATTATAGCTGATTGCTGGGCGGCCGTTTCCAAGAAAACTTGGAATGTTGGGGCAGTTCTGCTTTTTGTTCACATCGACTAATTGCATACTGTTGGTTTTGATATGATTTGTCTCGATGTGATGAACTGGATGGTTTTTCGTAAGGTATGGTAGCGTGACTTTGATATAAGTGACCTGTCTTTCAATAGAAGTAGAATCCCTATCCTTAGGCGTTCTGTGAGTAAAAGAAGATTGTCTTTCAGGCTGCTGAGGCGCAGTGTTACACGATAATTCGTTGTAACTGGGAGGCGCAAACCCTTGCAAATTGACAGAGTTTTTCGAAGTATGATTTGTCTTTAAATCGCACTTGACAATTTCAACAGATTCAGGTCCTTTTTCTTATGAAATGAAAATAATAAGTTTTTCAATGAAAATTTCGATGTAGATACCAGTGCGATCAAGGCTCGGTAGGGATTTTGGTTGGCACGAAGTATTGATTACTTCATTACTTTTGTTTTCCTGATTCAACTTCGAGGCAATAGGCTGTAGACTCTTTATGGTAAATGAAATTTTATGCAATGGTCTTTGAATGCGAGGAGCTTGGAAAGTTTGCTCTGGCAGCATCAAATGGTCAAAGGCTCGGTGCAGGTTATCAACAACATCATTAATCAGATTTCCTCGGATTCCCGTAAGCTCTTCTAACTCACAACACCTAACGAAGTTATCTATAAGATTAATTTCGCCTTGGTTTATTTACCATCGAGGAAGAATTCCATGAATTTCACGGAGATAGGCTATACAGGCGCATGCGAGGACAACAGAATCAATCTCGACGAAATCGACGTCTATTGAATATAGTATGAATTTCGAGACTGAACCTGAAAAATGTTATTTTACGCTTCACCACTGCTTTGCAGAGTTTGCCTGCAGCAGATTCAATCTTGCCCGCTATTTCAAAAATACGGGTTTCGGGGAGCAATCCGAGTTTCGTCGAGATGGCAGGAAGAAAAAGAGGAGTCTTCTTTGAAAAACTTCCAGCTCTCCCTCCGCTGTACCCTTCCTTCGAATTTTCATATGGAATGACTTTCTTTGTAGCAGTAACTAGTCCGATCCCATTTCCAAGCTTTTCTTTGTTCTGAACATTTGGTCTATTGACGTTCTGAGTGTTTTCTTTTAGAGCTTCTTTTTCGTCGTCTTCGCTGAAATAGTCGTCAGAAGCATAAATAACTCCTTGAGCCAAGAAAAACTCGACAAATTCAAGAAGAGAAGTGAATTGCGGATTCCAGTCCACGTTTTCGAGGAGAACGATCTCAGCCTTTTTAAAATCAGCGTATTCATATGTTGAACTGGCGGCTTGTTTAAATTTCCACATGTATGGAATTTTCTCATCCAATTCAATCGTCTTTGCTAATTTATAGTTTCAGAACAGTGCTTTGAGGTCTTTGGTTTACCAGCGAGAAGGAGGCATGTAGGTGCATAGAGCTCTATCTTCGAATTGTAAGCAGTGGTTGAATAAAATAGTGAATCCATCAAATTAACAGCTAATTGCGAAGAAAGATCCGAAAGTTTGAACTTTCCAGCCAAATCAAAAATGCTTTCCACTGTGGATTGTCTCGACTAGAAGAGGAATAATAATATTAAAACAGTGAAGCGAGATTCCCTCATACCTGACTGTATTCTATATTATTGGCTATAACTTTGATTATTTTGCGTTTGCAAAGCGCACTATAGACAGACTGAGGAGAAAAGAACGCTCGATAATTCATTTTCTGAGTCTTGTAAGCTTTTGATCCGGTCTATTTACTCCTTAGCACAGGATTAGAGTATTGAAATTTTACTTGAGGGACAAAAGTCCCGTTTCCAGGGAGATAACTTTGTTTTTTGGGATTTTGCTGACGCTCAGCAAGCGACTTCGGAGAAATCTTAAATTCTTGTTTCTCTCCAAAATACTTATCGCAAATAGGTTGTTCTGTCTGGATGTCTTCACAACAAATCTTTTTGGTGAATTCTTCAGCAACATCGCATTCGTCAAGGCCCAGAATTTTGCTCATTTTTCTTTAATTGTCAATGATATAATTTTTCTGGTTGCTTTGATTTTATTGATCCTTGAGCTCTCGTTAACGGATTAATTCTCATTCAGCAGAACGATTATTACTGTCATTTTAAAAAATAGAGAACTAATTACTTGATAATCTATTAAGATAATTTCTAAAACAAATAGCATGGTAACGTATAAATTTTCCATTCGAAGTGCTTGAGGCAATAAGAAGTTATGAGAATTTCTTGAATCTACTGGAGTAGATTGAACTCGTTCCATCTTAAAATAAGAATAGCCGTTTAATTGAAGCTTATAAGTAGAGTCAAGGGTGTCCTCTCGCATAGAAAAAATCAAAATAGGCAATACGAGCAATGAATTTCAAGGCAAATTAATTATGCGGATGAGGGTATAATTCGAATTGTATAATTCGAATTGTAAATGCATGCGAATTGAAACTGTAGACACAATCATAATAATGGAAAGTTTTGAGTTTTCTTCGCCAATATTCATGTTATGGGAAGCGAAAGCCTCCAACACTGTGTGGAAAGGATAAATTCGCACAGTTCACCAGAAGCGAAATATTAATTTGATATCATTTTACGCTTGTGAAAGTTGTTCTCTCGTGATTAGAAAGAAAAATTATTGAAGATAGAATAACTTAATAATTTCGAGAACACCAAAATTCATTAAATATAGTGAAGAACAGTGCAGAGACATAAGGGCGAGAACTCGGTATTCTATAATATGGTGAGAAATAGAGTCTCATGCAAAATTAAAGAATAAGTTTGTGCTCATATACTAGAACCTCTATTATTATTACGAAGTTATGAGAAGATTGCAACAACACAAGCAATTTTTTGAGGCTAGGAAAATTTGAGCAGCACAAAATATCCAAAAAATGAAAATCTCTCAAATTACTTCAATTGTCAGTTGTTTGATCTGCTAAGAGACTAGAAGAGCCACGTCGAATGGATTTCTTGAAAGAAGATTTTACTTTGAATCCAAAGGTGCTCGAGCGATAGTTTAGGCCTACAATCTTATCAAATGCTTAAATTATGTCTGATGGAAAAGAGTGTTAGTCTACGAAATGACTGTTACTCACTCAGGTGATATAGAAGATAGGAAAGGAGACCAATGAAACTTCTCTGCAATTTTCACATTGAAAGTAAAAGAAGTATTGCAGATAACCGTAGCAATGATTTTTAATAATTTACAAAAAGTTTTCCTTTCGGAGTTCCGCCATTGAAAAAACTAAACCAGCTGGTTCTTGTCATTTCTTTCTTCTGCAATTTAGATAATCAGAGCCAGTCTTTATTCTTGTGGAAAAAGCGTCTACTGAAGAAAAGAATTGTATATATTTCCAGTTAAAGTTCATCGCTAAATTCTTCAAAAATTAAGATGGCAATGCAAAGATAGCAGACCAAACCAATGATCGAAAAAAAATCAAAAGGCAAGTCCTATTTCATCAAATACGATGAATGAGGCACGAATGTATTAAAAACATCAAGAAATTGCTACATCAGGCAGCTATAACAGAGGTATGAATAATATTAGTGTTGAAAAGGCTTAATTTATCACTTTTTGTCGCTAAATAACAAAACTAAAACAAACTGAAATCACTCTTCACTCTGTATTTCAACGTTATTCTTGTAAGCAGATTAGTTGTCCAACCAACTTCACTATTTTATGATTATAACAATTCTCAAGATCCCATCACAAGACAATTTCTCTACACTCTGGTGCCTTTAATTACAATTTCTGTTAAATAACTTATGTGAGTGAATTGAAATCTTGAAACTGGTAAGGTCTAAAAAAAAGCCTTGTCTGGTCATATTCAGCTTCTTTTGAACGATAAAGAAATATACATCGAATAATAAGACAAAATAGAAGCTGTTATCTCTAATATCGATGAGAAATATAATCATTTTCAGAAGATTCGAAATTTTATCTGAGTTCGATAGCGTTTATTTTGCTATTCAGCAGAGTAGCCACAGCGGTACTTTCTGTGAAATGGTAAGCTAACCTGTGAATTTACCCTTCACTTTCTATTATTAGCAATCCTTGGCCACAAATATATTTGTTAGGGCCGACAACGAAAGTGTTATATGTAATTCTTTTGTGAAGGGAATTATTGATTGTTTTTTATTTCCTATTGATAAGGAGAAAAGGAAATCACATCACACATTTTTTTTTCCTCATCTACTTTGATTGAAGAGGAGATTCAATGTAAAATCATGGAAATATTGATCATTCAGTCAACTTGGTGTGACTGAAAGATCCGAAAAGCTATATTGAGTTTGAAATTCTCATAATTAAGAACCAGATGAGACGCTCAAAAATATTGAACGGAGCCAAAAATAACTCTGCCTTTTGATTTCTGATGTCTTAAATAAGAATTGAAACGGGCACAAATTAAATTAACCCAAAAATTACTCATTTTAAAGCTTCTCAGCGACTTGATTACAATTAATCAACAACTGAATTTATTAACTAAACTATGGCATCTGATAAAGTGGCACCAGCTCAACCACAACAACAATCCGCAGAGCAACCCAAAAAGTACAGAAGCAAGCATGCGGATCCCAACTACAAAGGAGAGCCTTGCGACAAGGAGCTCGCAAACGGCCCTCTAGAAAAAAGAGGATGCACTGATATTCTGTGCTGCTTAATTTTCATTGCTTACATGGTCGGAATGGTCGTTGTTTCGGGTATCGCCTACAAGAATGGACAACCTGACCTCATCGTTGACCCATTTGATAGTGATGGTACACCCACTCCCTTAAATTCATTACTTAATCCTATTCTAAGGAAACCAATGCGGACAAGGCGCCCTCGAGAACTACACTTATTTGTATTACCCTCTTCCTTGGATCAGCTATGTAGAATACACTGTTTGCGTGAAGCAATGCCCGACTTACTATGGAACTGATGATTATCCAAGTCAACTCGACTGTTATCCAAACTCAAACTTCACTTCATGTGTCGGTTCTACAGCCTCGGACGCAGCATTCAAAGCGCTAGCTTCGGCTTATACAAGCTCTTCGGTTGTAAAAGGCCAATTCTTCATTTATAACACCACTGGCTGTAAATATGAATTTTGCTAGACATCATCATAATCTTATATTTTTTTCGAAAGTCGTCGGCAGATACTGTATTCCTTCCATGGACTACTTTACCACCTATCTCAAAGACCTCTCTAGTATTTTCGACTCCGGAGATACTATAGAAAAATGGATCTCTGATATCAAAAATTCTTGGCATATTATCCTCGCATCACTAGGAATCGCCTTCCTTGTCGGGTAAATCAATATAAAGAAATCACCTTTTCTTATTAGAATAATATAACTATAGATTGTTCTACATGGTGTTTGTCCGATTCTGCTCAGGAGTGCTAGTTTGGACTGTGATATTAGCAATAATTGGAGGCTGTGGTGGTTTCGGATACTACCTCTACCACCATGCTCAATACTTAACAGACTTGTATGAATTCGCATTGTCTTTTTCATTCACTAATCCCCTTAATGAAAATTAGGAACTCAAGTACAACAATGCAAGATGGTTCTAGCGGTGGTACTACTTCAACTACCATCACGACCTTGAAAATCTTTGGATATATCTTCTGGGGTATCGCTGGCTTCATGGTCATTGTTGTCTGCTGTCTCTGGAGCAAAATCAAACTGGCAATCGGTATCATCAAGTGTGCTGCTGACTACGTAAAATCTACCTGGACTGCTATGCTGATACCTCCCGTTATGATGCTTTTACTCGCTGGACTCTATTGCTATTGGGTCTTTACTGCAGTTTACCTCTATTCATACGGTACCGTCACTAAAGGTGCATACTCTTTCGCCACTATCGAATGGAACGTGAATACTAAGAGACTTCTCGTCTACCATTTATTTGGAGGATTATGGCTGAACGCGTTTATCATTGCCTTCACTCAATTGGTGTTGGCAATTTCTGTTTCCATGTGGTACTTTAACGTTGCTTATGACAGAGCTCATGCTACCGTCGGGTAATCTACACATTCTAGACAATCATTGCTTATCATCTTCATTTCAGGAAAGGAGTCTGGCGAGCTTTCAGATACCACATTGGATCCCTGGCTTTCGGATCTTTCATAGTCGCATTTATTCAACTTGTTAGAATTATCTGGGCTTATATTCAAGTAAATCGAAACCAATAGAGAGCTTCTTTAACTCTTTATATATGATAATTAGAGAAAGATCAAGCCTTATGAAGACAAGACAGGAGGCTGCTTGATCAAATACGCCGTTTACTATATTACTTGCTGCCTTGACTGCTTCGAAAGATATATCAAATTCTTGAACAAGAACGCCTATATTCAGGTAATCGAGTCTAAATGTCTTTCATTCAACCATGATATATATAGATCGCTTTAGAAGGCAAAAGCTTCCTTAAAGCAGCAATGAATGCTTTCTACTTGATCGTAAGAAACGGCATGATGTTCGTGATAGTTGGTGGTTTGGGTCAAATCTTCGTTGGATTCGGAAAGTGGTTTATTGCTTTCCTCACGGCCGGTATTGGATACATTATCCTGACTCAAGTCGACTACTATAACACCAGACTCTACTCAGCATTAATGCCCGCTTTCGTAATTACTTAACTGATCATTCATCCCCTAAACTTATTTCTTAGATCATGTTTTGTCTCGGATTTGCTGTCGGAGCTATGTTTATGTCAGTTTATGGTATGGCTGCTGACACGATTCTCCAGTGCTACATCCTCACCAAGGATCTTATGCAAAACCATGGTGTTTTTATCAAGCCTCCAACTGCTCTTCAAGACTTCATCGATAAAAATGACGAAGTCAAGAAGCACGACTCTGGTCAAGCTGTTGCCAGTAACGCTGTTATGCCTTTGAAGTAAAATCTCCGAAAGGGGTGAATCTTAAACAAGAAACCCAGTAGCTGTTGTTAGCTAGTTTTTTCGTTGAATGATTAACTAAAAGCAAGTACCTATTCTGTCGTTAAATTTAACGGGAATATTTCCTCTTTCATCAGAAGTCATTCTTTACATCTCCATTTTTTCTTAAAAAGGATATAATATCGAATTATTATCAAATATCAAATCTAGTGACTGGGATGTTAATATATATATAATCATCTTATGTGAGGGTATGGTATATTTATTCAAATCAATTCGGCTATTGAATAAGACAATTATGAATTCATGAAAATAGTACTGGAATAATGTTGATATCGACATCGTGTTTTATATAATTATATTTAGCCGATTTAATAAAAAAGTTTAGAACGCAAGGTTTTCTACCCTACTCTCTACTTCTGAGTGCTCATGGCAACCTCAAACGAAAATCAGGCGGCTGCGCCAGATAATCTCGATGAGATCGATAAGGAAACCCTCATCTCTCTGCTCAGAGACAAGGCCAAAGCGCTAAATCAGCATAGTACCAAGTTAAACAGATTAGAAGAGAAGTATGTGAAAATATTCAAAGAGAATAAAAACTATGCAAAGGACAAAGAAGCAATTGAGAAAATCATCAGAACTGTTTTTCCAGCCGAGGAAGCCGACAAATTTCTACCTTATGACATCGGCTTTCTTGATGGTACGAAAATTGCAGAGACTTTCCAGAGTAAGAAGGAGCAGGCCGAACAAGAGAAGGCTATCTTAGTTAAGGAGCTTGTTACAGCAAGAGAGGAGACTGAAAAACGCAATCAAGAACTGAGCGCGAAGCTCGAGGAGGCAGAAAAGAAAATAGTGGCTCAGGAGAATGAGATAAACTCTTGCAAGGCTTGCCTTGAAGAGCAAGACGTAGTCATTAAGGGATTCACGCTAGAAATCGCTGAACTTAATGGAATAATCAACAATAAAAACCAGGAGATGATGAAATACAAAAAATTAGAAGATGAGATAGCGTCACTGAAAGCTGAAAGCTTGATTAAAGAGCTGAAGAGCAAAAATCAGAATGATTCAGCGGATCTAAGAACAAAATTCGAGCAATCTAACCGGACTGATCAGATACTTAAGTTAAAAAACGAACTCGAAGAGGCCCATGAGCAAATTTCGAGACTTGAGAAGGAGAAAGCAGAACTTAACGCAACTGTAGCAAAATTAGGAGGTGGATCACACGATCGAAAGAAGGGTGGAAATAGCGGAAAACGCGATTTCGAAATGCAGGTCAACTTCGATTTGGACGGGCATGTAAATGGCAATACGAAGGATCATAGTCCTTCGCATTTCGAGGCTTCGATACAGCAAGCGATGGGACAGGCGGCTGACGTTCAGACTCCTCGAAGAACTTCTTTAGAGGTGAAAGAAAACGGGGAGTTTATTCCGAAAGATCAGCATATCCTAAATCAACAGTATTTGAAGAATGTGGTCCTGAAGTACTTTATCTATGCTGTTGGAGAGAACGAAAGAGAGGCTAATTTGTTGATGAGTGCGATTTGCACGATATTAAAGATGTCCAAGGAAGAGCGCACAATGATAGAAAATGCTAGAAAAACGTCACTTTGGGGCAAGACAAAGAATCTTATTTATGATAAGGTGGTAGGAGCCCCTTCGAGCTAAACCTGGATCGCCAGATTATATGTTTTTTGTTGGTATAGATTTAAATGATCGTGTTATCCGCATCTTTTCTCACAAAAAATGCTTCCAAAAAAGACGAATTTGGAGGAAGGTTGTAAGAGTTGTGATTGAGCTAGCTTAAGACCATTCAGTGGAGTTGAGAGATTTATGCTACTACTATCTCAGGAATAGTATTGAGCTAAATGTTGAAAAGAGGGTGATGGCCCTTTCAAACAAAGGAGACGTGATTAATTGCTCCTGCTGTTGATAGCTTAGGAATTAAAATTTTATTGTTAAGTGGCAGTTTAAAATATTTATATTTGAATTTTCAATGAAAGGTCACACCAGATCTTCCTCTCAACGGATAGGTTTACATATCCCTGGACCTCTTATCCCAGCGCAAGACACATCGTTCATGAATAAATCGAATGTTCCCATGAACATTCCACTGGACGAGCCTGAAAATATAGATGAGAACTGCAATACTCGACCCAGAAAATCTAGCAATGCTACCAAAACTCAAAGCAGCAATAAAGAAAATGAGGAATTGAAGAAATTAGGTAAACCATATGAGCTAATTCCCTCCTTTACCAGTAATAGGACTCCTCCAGATAACTTCTCCGAAGCTAAATACCTCCGATAAACAATCACTTCTACAGAAGCAGACCAAAACCAATACATCTGGCTCTCAACCTAAAATGGACTGCAATCTCAGATCGAAAACACCTAAAAGCACACAAGGCGCACTGAAACAAATCCTGTCTCAGACATATTACGGCACGAATAAAGCAGCTCCATTCAAAAAGAAAGACAACGCTAGTGTCACCAACCTTCAAATTCCGTCCATGAATACCACCAGCAAAACCAATCTTCTCTCAGACTCTAGAGCGAGACCTCTAAACGAAACGGTACGGTCTGCTGGGTCAGGATTTTTTACAAAAAAGGGCGAAATCAATATTTCGAAGCTCTCAATCATTTCCCCAATGAATTATGAGAACAATCAGGGGTTCTCCTCAACAGGGAACGTGACTCAAACGTTCAGCACGCTGGGAAGTAAGCTTTTTTGCATTTGACTGTTTTGGTAAGATTGCGATTAGATAATTCAAATGACGAGCACGTGACGGATCAACATCAGCGACCTGTCAAACTCATCAGTTGTCATCCGAACAGACTAAACTTCGGCCATAAAAGAGAAAATTCGTTAAAGCTCAGTCTGAAGACACCAACGGCAGAAAAAAAAGACAGAAGTTTTCTAGTCGACAAGACGAATTTGATGCAAGAAGATGGGAAAGTCAATTCAACGACTTCTCGATCAGCACAGAAAGCTGAGTTCAAGTTGAAGAAGGAAAGAGAACAAGAAGAACTTGTGAAGAAATATGAGGAAAAAGAACTCGAAGAATGTACTTTTAAACCAGCAGTAAATCGATCGACCAGACCACGCCGCAGTATGGAGGACTTTATTGCTGATCAAATGGCCTACGAAGCTGCGAAGCAGTGTAAAACGCAAAAAGTAAAAAGCCAACCTCTACGAAATAAAAGTTAATGCTAATTGCAATATAGCGCAAAGAAGACATTCAAAAGGAAATTGATGAGATTGAGAAAGTCGTTCCACCTGAGATTGCGGAGGTACTTATCTGCTTTGTGAATTACATGACGATTAACTGCTAATGTAGAGATCACGTGTCATGGTTGAAAGAAAGAGGCGAAGGGAAGGCGATGATCGGTCTCCTTATGATAGATTGTACGAACGATCCAAATCACCAAACACAACTCAAAAAGACGGGTCTGGTCTTCACTCTTCAGGGATAACCAATAGCAATCAAGCCTCAGAATACACGTTCCATCCCAGAATCCGAGCTCGGTCTCAAAACTTAAAAAGAGATGATCCTGTAGGCGAAATTTTGTATAAAGATGCCTTACGCCGTCAAACAAAATCCACAGAAAATCTCAAATTATTAAGTCAGGCAGCTTTTGCAAACAAACCGTCTTTTGTGAACGAGAGCTCGAAGAAGATGCTCGCACATAAATTGATCAAAGAGTTTGAAGAAAGAACTGATGAATTTTTCGAGCAGACTCAAGAGCATAAGTTTAATTACTTGCACATGTGCGATTTCCTGAAATCACTGCGTTTTCTGAGAACCAACGAGGACGTGAAAAACCAGTACTTTGTGCACGAACGCACGTTATTGTACGACATGTGGGTTATATTGCGAGGTGACCAATACAACGGAGTCAACGAGCGCAATCTACTTGTTATGCTGCTTGCGATTTTAGGACTAAATTTCCCTATTCCTCCATATATGACACGAATCAACGATTCTGAGCATAAGGATGTTTTATATGCAAGTGAAGAGAATCAAGGCAAATCAACTGCTCAATGTACAGGCAGCCCACGAGGATCTCAAAAAGGATCCCCAAGAGGGACTCATGACCCTAATTCTTCGAATCACGAGCAGAATAATCAAGACATTCAAGACCCTCAAGACCCAAGCGTGAAAAAATTCGAGGATTCGTGTTCTTTGAGCCAAAAAACAGGAATTTTCAAAGCAGAACTTTTGAGTCCTCAGGCTAGTAGCGTCGGGAGCGTAGTTTATTTGAAATCGCCTCCTCAAACAAAGCAAACTTTGGTCAATGATGATTCTGAAAGTATTAACCAAAACGCATATGGTAGTCCTCAGCAATTTTTGCATAACCAAGTCTCAGCTGATTTTGGAATGAACTCCGCTGAGAGAGAGGAAAATCAGAATGCTGAAAGCAGAAAAATGATAATAAATTTTGGAACTTTTGATGATGGAGAGAATATTTCCTTTACCGATGAGGAGGTCCAATACATCAGTCAAGTTTACGAAATATTTTATTTGAACAGGCTGCACTCGACTGAGAGAAATATTAAAGATTATCATAACTACTCATTCACACCGGCGATCAACGAGAGCTCGAAAAAACTTGCGAACGCTTATCGCGAGAAACAACTTGACGAAACAGCGAGATATTTCCTCGAGACACAAAAATCACCGCCTGCTGACGGCAAGCTTACTCACGCGGATCTCTTAATTTACCAGAAATGCGTTCAGCAACGAAAGCTCCAGGAAAAAATTCAAGAATTTGCAAAAAGAGAGTTGGATTTATGTCCCTTTACTCCTAAGATTATTGAAAGCAGGCTCACCTCATCTGAAAGAGACCTCAATCCAACTACCGATAGCAAGAGATCATCTACTCCGTCTGCAGCCTCTGGTATCAAACGAAGTGAAGAATTATTCTCGATGAGAAAATCATTCTTGGAGAAACGCGATCAGAGCTATGTGGAATGGTATGACAGGAAACACGCTGATGAATGCACGTTCAAACCTGCGATATCGAAGCGAAACAGAACATTGGACGTGGTCAATCAAAGCCTGGAGCAGATTCCAGATGTTGATAAATCAATAGAAAGAATAAAAAGGGGAAGAATGCAAAGAGAACTGAGAAGTTTGATGAACTCAAGAGGAATTCCGATTAATGGAGTGAGCACGGATAGACTGCCATCGTTCAATTGCAGCCTTGAAAGAGTTGATTTCAAGCAGCAAGCAAGCCAGCAGCCAACTTGTTCGAAGAGATCTTCGGAAAGCAGAACGCACACAAGAGAGAACTCATCAGTGATGAACTCGGGAGGTATGCAAGAGATCCGCGAGTCAAATAAGAGCATTCCTTCTGGATCAACTAAAAATTCAGAGACCCATGAGCTAGTCGAGCATCTCAAGAGCAATCAAAAAGTTCCGATGCTTCGAGCTCTCTCTACTAATCAACTCAACAACTCGCATCACAACGACCAAAATCAACAGCAGCTTGGTCGAAAACAAAGCTTGCAAATGGCACACAATAATATTCCTCCAAAAGGTAAAACTCTAATAATATCTAAACGTTTATAATTGAACTGATACAGATGAGAAGAGAGATGAGAGAAGAGAAAGCGATCAAAAGGAGCCATTGGTTCCGGTCCTTTTTGTGGATGTCAATTTCGGACCAGGCAAATGTCAAAGGATAGTTGTTTACCCAGGGGACAAAGCAGTCGATTTGGCGAACAAATTTGCAAAAGAATATAGTAATTTTGAAACTTTTTATCAAGGATCCTAATTTGTTATACAGACTTAGATGAAGTGATGAAGACTCGATTGCAACTGATGTTGGAAAGCCAAATTGGAAGTGTCTTATCAAAAATTGAAGAAGAGGCGAACTCGAGGCAATCAGATACAGAAAGACTGTCTTTTGGAAATACAAATGATTTTTTGTGAATTTTTCCCACTTATATATTATATCATAGTTAGAACCTCTTTACTTCCCTTATTGAAACTGTATCTATCCTCATGTTGTTAAGAAACTCCAATTATTCTCCAAACTTTTAGGAATGTGATGAGATATATTCATAGTTCAAATTGGAATTTGTTTCATATGGCGATTAAAACTTTCGATTTGATTATTTGGAACAAAGGTCCGAATTTTTATAATTTATTAATAATTTTTACAATTTGTGAGTCTGCAGCTCAGTTTTTTTGTAAGAGGATTGTTCGTGGGCGCTTTGCTCCGTTCTTCGCCACACAGAACTAAAGGGACACAATTCGTGGGTCAAATTGATTTGCATGATTTCAATAACTAAATATCAAAGGAAAATGGTATTATTTCTCATCAAATTGTAAGGTTATTTTGATGCAATTGGTTGTTAACATGATTAATTGAATATCTTTAGACAAAATGATGAGAGGAATCTAAGATAATGAATAAACGTCTTATTAAATAAAGAATAATTGGATTTATACACAGAAAACAACACCAATATCTTCCTAAGTTCAAGTTTCAAGTTTGAGAAACTTATCCATAGTAAATATGAAGAAAACCAACATATAAGTACAGTCACTGTATAATTATGTCTTTGAAATTGTCTGAACGCCTAATATAGTTTATTCTTACTCTTCTGTTGAAAGAAAGAAACTAGAATTGCATAGTAGATCAAACTACTTTCGGAAAGTACTTTAGTATCCTTGAGGAGACATAATCTTTAGATACTATTTATTTTTTTAGAGTGTAACACAATATTCAACTAAATTCTGACTTCAATAAACTTTAAACTAAGCGAATCTTTCTGCAAAAACATATCATACCTCAGATAATGACTGTTTTGAAAGAATCTGGAGTGGGCAACTACAACCTAAAACTAATACTATGTTGTCTCTTAATACTTGCCGTAGCAATAGAGGATCTCTCTTTTTTTTTACAACATTTTTTGTTAAGCTCAAGAGTATTTATTCAAGATCTCAGGAGTAAGATAAATTACCTAAGGAAAAATCTTCAAATCGAAAAGTCCTGGTAACAAATCTCGCACTTCAGAAAGTTAAAGGCCTCTTGCTGCTAGAGCTCTCTGACTAAATAATCCACTGATGTACTTTTCAAACAAGGTTCTTTTTTCAAATTATTTGAAAATCTATTTATCCCACGGTATTAATTTTATTTCGACAGGATAATTGGTAAATTTGGAGTCAAATGGCTACTACAGCAAGAGACATTAAAAAGAAGCACACAAACTCAACAATCTTTGAAACATTTGACCCAACCAACCAGCCGCAATCGCCAAGTGTTAGAGCTTCGAATAGTTTTATTAGCTCAGATATTTTTGGTAACATCTCTTCTGAATCGTATTAGAACTTTTTGTCCCAAGGAGCGAAAGCCCAAGCAGATTTAAAGAATAACGCTCTCCAAAGATCACCAAGCCAAGTATCTACACGCTCAAACTCTCTTTGCTAATCATCATCTAGAGGTCCGGATTGCGCTCGCCAACATACAAATCTACTATCTTCTTCCCTGTCGATAATCAAAATGGAGTAAGCCTAATTGGAAAAATGTTATCAATTGATTGCTTATGTAAGGATGGTGATGCTAATACTTCAAGTGCCAATATCGATCCGTATGATTTTCGCAGATGTGAAGAGCAGGCTTATTGTTTGAAAATAGGAAAAAGAGCGAAGAGATTGCACTAAGACACTCAAAGACTAGTATGGACTGGGATCCTGTCAGCAAAACTGCAAAGAAGTAATCTCTTGAACGTAGAGTTTGATCACTAACTCTCTGAATGAAAAAGATACGGTCAGCAGCCGAGTTTCACACCAAAATATGAAAACCTGTCTCCCAAGCAAAGGGCTGTCAAAGAATTTTTCGGCAAAGAGGCATTGGAGAAATGCGCAGAAAAAACTGAGACTTACTCCCAAAGTGTTATTGCTCTTCAAAAAACCGTCTCGAATGACGTTGGGTCAATGCGTGCGAAAGGTAGGCTTGCTTACAAGCAAATGTCTCATAGCAACTGTAGAACTATCGAGCTCAGTGTTTGGTGAAAGTCAATACCAACACTCTCCGAAAAAGGCAAAAGATGATTCAATTCGTCCGGCTGGAACGACGTGGATTGACAGTTCAACTCAGCGAAAGGTCAAAAACATATCAGGTCCTTTTGGAGGGGTAGATAGTGAATCATTTGTTGCGGCACGACGAGCCAACGAGAATAAATCGAGCATTGTTTTTGGTGATGAAGCCTCTCATCAGCCAGATCTTTCTGTAAGAATAAAAAGCCATAGCATGTCTCAATTGGTTGAGTAGAAAAGCTTCGATACTGAATTTCGCCACACAAGATTAGATATGATGGACCATCTCAATGAGGATATCAGGCAAAAGGACCCTCTATTTTCTGATCTTTTCGGCATTCCGATCTACGAGAAACCGCCAAAACAATCCCCACAAAAGCAGGATATGCTGACAGAGAATCACAGCGTGCTTGATAGGTTTTCTACTTTACTTGAAATTGTCTTCATCCGAAAATAGAAGCGAACAAGAAATGAATCAATCAGTTCGCAATGATTATGATGAGTCTCGGCATGAGACCGAGAGTGTGACAACGTCAAAATTAGAAGAGCAAGGTGAACCTAAATACCAAGTCACCAGGTATTTTCCCCAAAGTTGAATTGCTGAGTTTATTGCTATCAGGATACATGAGATTGGAACTGAATTCGACTTAAGCCCACAAAAAGGCGAAAAGGCTAAAGAGCTTTGGGCAAAAGAATTTAAATTGACATCGATCCCGAAGTCTCTCAGTGATGATGCATTGAAAAAACTTTTCTCCGGGTAATCTTTTCAGTAACTGAGCATTCAGCTAAGATGGTTTCCCTCAGCTATCATGTTATCAATTTGGAAAGTGACGTAAAATTGTTGAGCGGAAGCGCGCTTGGAACAGGAAGCGTTAGTTTGAGAAACGATAATCCCAAGGAGCTCGCTAAATTAAAGGAGCGCCTCAAAGAAGCAGGAATCTTCATGCTGTCAAAGGAAGTCCCAAAACCTCATATAAAGAATCGATACTCCGAAATGACAAAAGTTCAGTGGCATGATCCAAAACTGGAGCTTGAAGAGCGCAGACACATCGTAGAAGCTTAATGATTTATCTTCTTGAGGTCTAAAATTTTGCCATTAATAGTCTAAAAATTATTCTGGAGCCAAAGAAAAGAGGCAAAATGACTTGGTTTCTGAAAAAGAAGTTTTTAATCCTGATAACAAAGCTACTGAGTGGAACAGTGACTGGGCATTGAAGAGGTAATGCTTTGAAAACACATTCTAAAGTTGCTTTAATCATAACGTTGCCAGCTTCGAGGCGAGAGCGAAACCGACTGAAAAGAAACCAACAAAGAAGATCCCAAGTACTCATACAAAAACGCCCTCTTCGACTGTGTGTGTCTCAGAGACTTCATCCGTTTCAGCGACACCAACCTCAAAAAGTTCTCAGAAGCCAATTTGGGTAAATACTTCCTTAATGCAATTCGAACTGACAATTTATATGATCCTTTAAATTAGAGAGTATAACTCGGAAGACAAGTCATAATTCCTAAAAGCCTAGCTTCTTGGGATTTTTTTCAAATAAAACGAAACGCCATATTTCAAAAGATGTTAAGCTTATCAGAGGGAGTATACCTCACTGTTTGCTCATCTCCATAAAAGACCGTAAATATATATTTCAAACAAAACAGATTAGACCATAAAAACTAATTACATCTAACGAGAAACCTAGAAAATTGTCCCTATTTCTTCTTCTCAATTTTATGAAGCAAATGGTTGATTAAATTTTTCATCACTGGCTGTCCTTTCTTTGTCTTTTTCATCAATTTCCTCGCTTCTTTCTTCTTCTTTAGGATTTTTTCTTGAATGAGTTTGTTTCTCTCTTCTTTCGTAAGTTTTTTCTCAGGTTGCTTCTTATTCGCATCTGCCGAGGCATTTCTTTGATTCCGTTGGCCTTTGTTGGGTTGATTGTCTTTCTCTTTTTCTTCTTCCATTCCGTCATTCTGATTTGGCAGTTCGGTTCCAGGTTGGAATAACTTGAGACAAAATGTGAGTATATATCGGGCCTGCATATAAGGATACCTGATTGTAAAAATCGACCTTCTTTTTGAACATTGGATCTTCGTACTTATCTTCCTTGGTGAGCTCATTGAGAATTTTATCCTTTGTTCTGGCATATTTCGTTCGGACGTGGGAAGCAAAATTCATCATGACTCTTTTTTCTAGGAAAGTATGTTAGATTGGAGTCATTTGCAGGAGTAGTAACTATGAATCTTCTTTCGTAAGAGCTTTTGGTGAATGTCCATTTTCGGAATAACAATTTCAATAAATTTAATTTGCAATAGACTGCGAAAGAAATTCTACTACAGGTATTTAAACCCCGTGGAAATTTCTATATAACTGTCTTGAGTTTTGTCATGCAATGGTAATGTTCATCTTCCCTCCTCGAATGAGAAAATAGGAGGTTTACTTAATTTCTCTCTTAGTCATTCAATCATAAAATCTCTCATTTTCTCATAGAACCACGTTTCTGATAGTATTCTCTCATCAATAAAGAATTGGTATCGATTATCGATTGACGCACCTCAGTTTTGTTCGTTTTACATTCACCCTCAAACCTTTCCCATTGAACGTCACCCAAAGTGTTCATTTCCACTTCTCATCCATCATTAATTCCGTAGCGATGAACATCCCACCACACCTGCGATGTAGTTCTTGCTTCTCCCCAATCACTACTGGCTCTGTAAATATTCATCAGAAATATTATTTCTACTCGTTGGTGTCGAAGTTGGCGGAAAGTAAGTATATTCCTGCCCTATGAAAGACATGCTCTCCTCAACATTCGTTTTTACATGGTTTCTGCAAAAAAATGGCATTCTATCTAGAGGCGAGCACTCTTATTAAACAAGGAACTAGAAAAGACAGCCCTGGTAGAAGTTTTTTTGTAAATATTAGAGTCGTTTAGCAACCAAGGGTTTTTAAATTTATCAAAAAAAGCATATACATCTCTCATCAGTTTATCCGCAAAGTTAAAGCCTTATTAAAAATTATTTAACACGAGCAAGCAGTTTGACCCACACACAATGAATTTTGCCATCAATAATGATATTTATGAGTGGCTAATAAGTCTTCAATTGATAAAGCCAACTCATTATGTGCAAAGACTCTCATCTGGCAAAGTGATGCTCGATGATTTCCTCTCAAATCAATTTATAAATGGAACGATGTTTTCCAAAATTCTTCAAAAATTGCTGGACAGCAACCCAAAAGCAGTCAACAAGAGCTTTTCGAACGACACTTCATTTGACACTTTATATTCGACAGCCTCGCCCTCATCTAAGCTGTACAATTGGAATCTTGTTTGCGAAAACTTGAAAAAAATCAACTTAACCATTGAAAAAGACGTGAAAGATTTAATTGTGGCAGGTGACACAGACATGATAAATGAAGTACTGCGTGACATTTACGAAAAGTCGAAAAAAATCAACGTAAAATTTGTTTGCTACAACATAACGTATTAACTCATCTCAATCATCAGACCAAATACTGCAAAAAAGTACTTAATAGAAGCTTGGATCTCGGTTTGAGCATTGAAAAGTCTTCGACTTCGGTATCAAAATGCTTGAACGCTTCTCGCCGATCAAGTAAAGTGTGGATTATTGAACCCAGGCTCACGAGAGTTGAATAATTGAATAGGTCCCATGGCAAGAGAGAAAGATCCACTTACATTGGATATCAGTAAAGTAACTACAGATAAAAGCCTCTCTGAAACAGACACATTGCTGGAGTTTTTCATTATCTCCTTGTCGAAATCAATGAATTTTAAACCGCAGCAAGTAATTTAGAGAATATCCTGATGTTTTCATGAAAAAAATATTTAATGGTGATAGGCGATACAAATGATGTCAAACAATCATAAATTCCTTGCTCATGTTATCGTCAAAGGGGTTAAAGATGTATTTGAGCCAATAGTCACTTGGTTGAATCAACTCATTGAGAATGCTGATCAAATCGTGCTGCTAATCTCGAAAGAAGAAGACAAAATGCATGGGATGGAATTTGTTCATCATGTGCTCAAACCTGGGCTAATTTCGAAAGATATCGATGTCGTACAAAAGGCTTATAGTCTGTTTGATATGCTTGTTCAAAAATATACGGATCAAAATCTGCTGAAATATGCTTGGGAGTGGTTCGTTTCGGAACAAGGAGGTTTTCAATACGTACTCAACAGTATGAAGAGACATCCAGATATCATCGACCGAGCCATCAATCTTGCCATTGCCTTTTCAAAAACCTCCCTTTCAGAACTTTTCACAACTCACCTAACAAGACTGCATCCTGAGGCAAGAGACTATATTCTAGCCATAAAAGGACTGCTAAAGCCTCTTTCTCAAAATGCAGTAATTTCTGATGAAGTAAATTATTCCAATCTCCTTGCTATTTCACTCATTTATATAAATATGTTAGTTACCGAGATTAGGGATCCTTGATGCTTGGATTACTTCGTCCGTGAGGATGCTTGAGAACAATACCTCAGTAGATGTTCGACTTCCTGCTCTGAGTAACTCTCTCTCTTAGATTAACAATCTAATTAACTGAAAGCTTTATTATGCGATATATGGGTCATTTATACCAAAAAATTTGAAGAAAATGAATCTCATACAACCTTCATGGTCGCGACTTTGAAGAAGATGACTCGAGAGAACAGCCGACCGATAAAAATCGCAGTTTTGGCTCAATTATTTCGCCTACTTGATAGTTTCGCCGTCCAGCTGAATCCTCAAGCGCCAAATATTTATAAAATTCTCACGTTCTGCCTTATTGAGAATTTCAGCAATCCGGAAATTCGCGAATACCTCCTCTATAATTTCATAATGTTGTTTAAAACTACCGAGGGAATTCCAATTGGAATCGTTATTGAGCCCTTGATAAAGCAGCTTCAAGTCGTAGACGTCTCAGCGAAGACTCTCAACATATACGATTTAGAATTCCTTATGAAAGCAGCCGAGCATCCAAAACTTTCCCAAAAGCATGCGATTCAACTGCTAGATCTTTTTGCGAAAATCTACCTGAATAACCTCATCTTTGCCCCACAAGCAGGTAGAACTCTTCTAAAACTCATAACATCAGATTTGGATTCAGAGCCTATAAAAGAGTATGTGATGAAATTTGTGAAAATAGCTCTTGCGACGCTCTTCACGAGTTTGAAAAATAAGCAGTCTAAAGAAAAACTAACCTCTACATATAATGACAAGCAGGCTACTTTAAAACCGACGATCTCCAACTCAGAGTCAGAATCTGAAATTTTGAACGCACAAAAACGTGCTCTCATTATTGAGATAATTAGAAGTATAATCACTTTGGGGAACTCAGAAATCAATGAAGATACCAAAACGTTGCTTTTGCACACCTATCGTCAGCTGATGCTAACTGTGAAAATAGAGCATAAAGGTATTAGGATGTTGCTTGCTTTGTATGGGAATGCTGAAGGGATTATAGCTGAGTTTCAAAAGATGTTTGAGAAAGTTGAGGATGAGGGCGATCAGGCACTTCATGATCAAACTTCATCTACCGAACAGAAAAGCGAGGAGGAGAAGGAGGAGGAAGAGGAAAAAATAAAAGTTTCTCCAATTAAATCTGAGCTATTGCCCCCTCATGTTGGTAGTAAGTTCAGAAACAGCTCGAAGTCAAAAGAACCATCACCAAAGAAGCTCAAAGCCACTGCTCTTCTCTCCTCGCTGAAAGGGCTGGGAGCTGACCCGAAGGTGCTGCAGGGAATCGAAGAGGTCCGAAAGAATCTTTCTGAAAAAACCCTAAAAATACTCGAAACCAAAGAAGCTGAAAAAGAGAAGTTTGAATTACGTCACAAAAGTCTCAAGCCTTTGCTCAATAAAAGAATGATTGAGCTAGGGGTAGCACAACACAATAAACCGGATGCTGTAGTTGATATTATATATCCAGAGGGCTCTATTGAATATCAGAAAGCGAATGAAAAAAAGCACGGATTGCCGGAAATAATAATTGTAAATTTAGAGCAAGAAGAAGAACGTGACAGATACGGCGTTAATGTCGTCATGAGAAGGTATGCGAAAGCTTTAAGATACCTTTTTGACTCATATGCGAACTCGGGATTCTCTGCGAAGGACGCACCGTCCTTTGATCAACTGGAAAAGAAATTGCAACTGATCTCAGTGCCTGAGGTTTGGAAATTGCTAAAGGAGCATGATTTGAGCCATTTGATCAGTCAAGTTGAGCTTAAAACACTCATTCGACTGACCAACACAGAGATCATGAAGCATCATGAGCTCAACTGTTTAACTTTTGAAGGATTCAAAAATTTTATGGTTCAATTATCCATTTTTGTCTTTTCTCGGCCTCCTGAGAACTTGTCGCACCTCCCAATTTTCTGTGCGGTTAGTGATTTGTTTCTCAAATGCAGAGAGGCCGAAGCCAAGCGAGGGATAAATCCAGTCCTTTACGACGACCCTGATTCCAAAGATCTAGGAGACCCACAATTGAATAAACATCTGAACCAATTGCTTAAGAAAGACCCGGAGCATCCTATTCCTGAAGTATTTTGAGCACTTTCAGCTGAAAGTTTTTAATTTTTTGCTTGTGTATTCACTAGGGCTACAAGAAGATAAAAGAACCAGATATTTCCTTCAGATACAGATTTCCCTCATCTCTCAAGATTCCCCAGAGCTATCAACTCGCCTACGAGCTGGTTGATGAACTGCTTTTCAGCGCTTTAAAGTATGAATGCACTACTGCTTACGTTGTATTTCTAATATGTTTTAAAATAAACAGGATACGTTTAATGGAACCGTTGTCTGTCTATAGGGAAGTTACCAAGGCTAAGTTGATAATAAATACAGTGGGCAGCTCCAAGCTCTACCAACAGGAGCCGTTCGTCCAGAGACCTCCAGAAGAGCAGCCAAAAGATTATTTTAAGCGGTTTGCTCACGAGAATGTAGTTTCTCCTACAAAGACCTGGAAGAGTTTCGCCAATCCTCAACAAAATAATTTGCCAATTCCAGTTAAGGAGCAAATATTCAAACAGCCCATGAAAGACAGGCCTATTTATATGGAAGTAGCACAGGTGTTAGGAGAAATCTGTGATGCAGTTGCTCAAGGCCACCCTTATGGAAATCAAAATCAAAGCCCAATTATAAACCGCGTTATTGAAGAAAAGATGAAAAATCAGGAAAGAGAGCAGAAAGAATACTATGAAGCTGAAAAACGGAGAAAGATTCACATGCAGCATCTAAAGGAGAAGCTGAAAGCCCATGGACTTCAGAAACCTGAGGAAGAGAAGAAAGCAAAGCAAGATGGTCAGCCAAAGCAACCCGCTACCAATGAAAAAAAGCAGGTGGATTGGAAGCGATACTACGAAGAACAGCTTGAGAAACTCAAAAATTCCAAAGAGAAGAATAAAGACAAAAATTTCATTCAAGAACGCGATGCAGAACTGAAACAGAAGGAACAAGAAGCCAAGAAGAAGCAGTTTCAAGAGTTTAATGCGAAGAGAATAGCTGAGATTGTAATTCATTTATATGTTTCTCGACGAATTATTAACCTTTCCTCATTTTAAAGAAAAGACAAGAGGAAAAAATTAAAGAGAGTCAAGTGGATGTCGAAAACATCCGTAAAGCAAAAGAAGAAAAGAAAGCGAAGTTTGAAAAAGAATATAAAAGCAAAAGAGATCAAGATATCAAGAAACAGCTTGAAGAGCACGAAAGACTTAAGAAACAGGACGAAGAAATCCGCAATCTCGTTCAGCACAAAGAAATCCAAGAAATCTTCCAAAAGCATGAGAAATCACTGAAACAGTTGTACAACTGGTATTGTCTGTCGACACATCATGCGATAGGTAGCTTGGATCAGATGGAGTCACTGCTATTTAAGCCGTACATGGCTTTTGCTGTTGAATTTTCAATCTGCCCTACAATAATTCCTCTGCGACAAGTAGAATTTGTGTTCAAATCGTTGACGAGAAACAAACAACCAGTCGAAGGAAAGCAGGTTTCATTGACTTATCCCGAGTTTAAAGAGGCTTTGATTCGAATAGCTATCAAAGGCCGTGAGATATTGGATCAGATCTATACTGCTAAATTCGGTCGGAAAACTGAGTTGATAAAGCAAGCAGTTGGGAAAATGGTAGAGAACCATGAGGAAGGGCAGAACGATAAGACCGGTGCGGATTTGCAAGATAATTATGAAAAAATTGATGAAACGATTAAAAATACACTGGAAGGATTGTTTTATTATTTGGATCTGCCAGCTGATAAACAAGCGCTCAATCACAAATTGCAAGAGTTGAAGACTCGAACGCTCTCGATTAGAGAAAAAAAGACGCGTAATCAGACTTTTTTCAGTTGACTAAGTCATTCATTGTTTTTCTAATAAATAGAATGGAAGAAACTATTAGAGGGTACTCCTCAGAATGAAAGCGAGCACATCAAAAAGCCAATCATTGATTGGAACCAGACTACAAAAGAACTCAGCGCAAAGCCACAAAATAGCAATACAATGCCCAAAGAAATGTTCGTTTCGACTTCGAACCATCAATCTCAAGAGCAGGCAGAGCACAATCTTAATGAAGAGATTAACACGGAAGACCCGGACAGAGGCGAAGAAATTGTCAACGAATTTTCATTAAATTTTAGATCAATTTTACAACTGAAACAAATATCTATTCTTTTTTGTTTCCGAACTCATTCAATTTTGTATTTTGTCTATTTCATAGGATCATCTAGTTCTTGGTTCTTTTCCAGATTATTATGACTCTTAACAATTTTTATACTTTGAAAAATGATGGGTGACTCTGATAAACGAAACAGGTTATGAAATTACTTAGTAATGGCTAAGAATTCTTATAAAGTCATTTTGTAAAATGCTTGTCATAGAGACTCCATTTTCAAATTATTCGCCTCAATAAACAAGTAATTAGCATTAGTACGTTGAAATCATAGTTGGTTCTTCATCATCATCTTCGAATAATGGCTTCTCTACTTTTTCTGGTGGGGTATTGGGCTGCTCAACTGACCCTTCGTCCTTTTCTTGAGCTTTTTGTAACAACAACAATTGATTCTTCTCTTTCTCTGCCTGCGCAAGTTTAGCAGCCATTTGACTAATTTTATTTTCAAGGTCGATGATGCGAGCTCTTTGATTGCTAAATGTGTAAATTGAAAAATCACTAAAACGAACGTAAGCTAACGGAACCAAGTCATCAGACGCTACCTGGCAAATTTGATTTCAGGGCAGCATTTATATGGCGGCTGAGCCAAGGGAGAATAATATAGGTAGTATTCTTCCCACAAACGCATAAATTTAAGAGACGTTTTTGGAGTAAGCATTGGAATATTAGTAACGTCGATGCAGCCATAGTACACATTGAAATATTCTTCTGACTTCGAATTCATGTAACTCCAAAGAGAAACGGTACTCTCAGGCAAGCCGGTTTGTTCAATTTCCTGAGAATAGGGAATTTTATATGAGCTTCTTATTAACAGAAAAGCTTATTACCAAGTAACTGTTAGCAAGGAAAGTGCCAAATTGGCATGTGTGTGAGTAGTATGCAATGTCTTGCAAGAATTTAATATTAAATTGGAAAGCGAATGGGAATTGGTGGATCAGTTGCTGGACACAGTCTAAAAATTGCAAAAGAATGGGAGCTTTTTGGTCCTCTTTATCTTTGTTCCTTGCTGGAAAACAAAAAAGATGGGTTAAAGCAACAACCTTTATGTTCGCAGAGTTACAAATTCCAAGCCTCAGCTGGCTCTGATAGCCAAAGGCAATCCAATCTTTCTCAATAAGAACTTGAAATCCTTCAATCGTTCGGAAATAAGGGTCTAACAGTATCTGCGCCAACGAGCAGATCTGTGCCGTCCGATCCCAGCCGTCACTGCAATGAACGAGCACATTTCTTCCTTTCTATTTCATTCGTAGAGTCAGTACTTTTTAACACAAGTGTTGTTGAATACGAGCAGCGTCTGAGCTGTCTTAACAGCTGCGGCGAGAATCAAAGAAATCATCTCCAGCCATTCACTTGAATCCAAATTGCTGTACCATTTATTGCTCACATTCAGTTCTGGACTATAATGTTTAAAAAAAAATGAATAGGGTACAATATTTCAAAATAGATTGCTCACTTGAGACAGAGATTAACAAGTTTTTTGTGGGATTCTCTCACATGATGCAAATTTTCTATTTGCATAAACTCAATGTCACAGTTTTTGTAATCCTTTGTGTTCTCAAATCCCTTTCCATTTGCGCGGTTTGCAAGAGCACTGAGATATGGCCGAGCGTCAATGATAAGCAGATTGATCTCTCCTCCAGCTATAATTATTACGATAAAATTGTTGGATTGTAAGGTGGTTTACTCATTAAAAGCGCAGATGGATCCTTGAGGTTCGGATTTCCGAGATACTGCAGGAATATTTCGTCCTCAACGCATCTGCTTGAATATATACCAGGCTTGAGACACCATTAATATATTACTCCAGCGAACAGATATTGATACCTTCGATTGCGCTGATCGATAAAGACAGCTGCCCTGAGATGCACAATAGTAAGTCAAGGCTGGTAGTCGCTCCCGTGATCTGAACATCAAGCACTTTTTCATGACATCCTCTTTGATTTTGGAAGGAATGACGAAATAGATCGGATATGTTGGACAATATTTCCCTCCTCGGTTATCTACGTATTTAAATTTGTACTAATCGAAAAAGCTCAAGTCAGCTCTTCAAAAGCACAAAATCATTACTGATCTTTCAAGAGTGCCACTTTGTTGTGGCAGATGCTTGAGTGGTTCAGCTTCCAACCCCTGTCTTTTAAATTCTCTGATAATATCGTAAGTTTTCCAACCGCGGTATTTTTGCTCAAGAGAGCTATCAGATTTGTGATAATCAAAGGCGAAAAAATGATCGATCCTCTCTGGAAAACACAAAACTTGGAAGTAATGACTGAGCCGGTCCAAGTCTTTGAATTGAAATTTAAATCTGAAAATTCTCCCATCTTTCATCGAGATGTCGACTATTGACGAATTTGCTGACTTGAGATCCTGCTTTTTTTCAAATTTCAAAACAAGCCCCATAGGCACTTGTAAATAATCG
>ENA-UOTX01000794-UOTX01000794.1-compost-metagenome-genome-assembly--contig:-NODE-794-length-29953-cov-10.298802_pt1 | contig 29953 bp, 22 predicted proteins | sample MGYA00238143_ERZ746982 | MGnify/ENA primary metagenome ERZ746982 (study PRJEB28758, sample SAMN06268862) | compost metagenome | isolation source: single cell | place: USA: California, Emeryville, Joint... | reverse complement strand
CTCTTTGCTTGTCTGGTTCGTTCTTCTTCCTCAAGCTTCTCAAGATGCTTTTTCTGGTCTTCTGTTAGATTTTTGGCGGCTTCTTCATTCAGTGTCGCACCTTCTCCTATTACTCCTTGTCTATGTAGGAGATCCATTACAGCCTCGTTCACATTTTTTGTGGTTGGTGATCCCCCTTCTTCAAACTCAACGTTTCTTCTTCTTGGCATGTTTTCAGTGTTGGCGGCAGACATTCCTAATCCTCCTAACCCTGAAGTTGCTGATTGAGGTTGTGGTTGCCTTGAGATTAGATTTGAGTGTGATAAATCAGTCATCAAAGATTTTAGATCTCTTCAATTTTGAATTTAAAACAATTCATTAACTCTTAATCTCTAAATACCAAAGCATTTTCTTTTAAATGCTTTAAAATTTCCAGTATTAACGAACCTTAGCCATGGTGAAGACAACGCTGCTAAAGGATTTAAAATTCTCGTGGATTTATGAGTCAAGTTACAAATAACGTTCTAGCTAGGTCTGTATGATAAAACTCTTTATCCACCAAAGCCTTTTTATTTCTTGTAAAGTCTATAGATTTAGATTCAACTAACAGTATCAGTATTTTATTCATTGATAGAATCAGCGCAGAAAAAATGAAGATCGTAAATTCCTTACTGCTTGTTTTCCTTGCTTCTGTTTTCTTTGCACAAGTTGCAGCTGTCGTCCACTGCGACGAGGGGTTCTATTGTCCTGATGGTTGTACCTGCTGTCGAATTCCGTCTGGCTGGGGATGCTGCCCTTATCAAGACGCAGTCTGCTGTCCAGATCAGAAAAGTTGCTGTCCATCTGGAACTTATTGCAGATATTCGTCGTGCGAGAGCAGTTTACTGTACTTCTTTACTCATGAGGAACCCAAGCAAATCCTCTGGCCGAGCCAATCTGCTAGCAGATGAAGAAAAGACTATCTTTTATTCGAATTAATGAAGAACCTGGCACATGAATTGCCAACCTTAATTTCATAGTTTGCTGTGCATCAGTACATCCTCTCATTGGATCTATTATTAATCCACAGTTTCTATGTTGCTTATTATATATATCTAGTTCTTGTCACAATCAGAAATGTGTTGAAGATTAGATTGATTAATTCATTTCTTTGGAAGTTACGTTAGTTATGGAGGAATGACAGGTAATTAGGCAGTGTTTTTTTTGAAATATGAAAAGTAGGATACTCTATATGCTTTCTCAAATTTCTACAAATCGAAAAAGCATTCCTTGCAAATTGCATAGCTAGGGCTATTCAATGCTTTACAATTACTGCACTTTTTCTGATCATTTCTAGTACTAGTATCGATCTTTGGAGCATCGATCTTTCTGATATTGAAACTCGCTCTTTTTCCTGAGTTTTGCTCATCTCCTCGTGCTTTGAACCCGAAACCATCATTTTTCTGGATGCTACAATGGATGTCGTACTCGGCCCAGTCAACCTCAGGGAATATCTTTACGAGGGTTAGAAGACTAACAGTTGCATGAGGTCGTAGCGTTGCTCGGAGAGAAGAATAGGGGATACGGAAGTTTAAGAAACCGTCCGACTTCGGAGTTATTGTGAGGTTAATGGAGTATGATTCAGTTGTATTGTTGTGAGCAACAAAAGTCCGAAGCACTGGATTTAATTCATAAACAAAAGTCGGACCATCTACTTCAATTGTCTCTTCGTTTTGGAGATCAGTAACTTGTGTTGTTTGATTTGAACCTTCTTGAGGTTGCGCTTCTTCTTGAGCCTGAACTTGCTCATCTTCTCCTCCTTTAACTTGAGTGTCCCCTTCTTCGGTAGCTGAAGGTTTCTTTGTGGCCTCTGCTAATCATTAGTAATTGACGCAAATAGTAAATTATTATTGAAAATGTCTTTTTACCATCTTGCTGAATACCTTTTTCAACTGGTTCGAGTTCCTTATCTCTGGTCTCTTCAATAGGAGCAGCAGAACCATTATGTGGTCGACCACCTGAGTTCTCTATATTCGAGGAAGCTTTGTCGTTAATAAACAATGAGAATCCAGTTTCAACGAGGAAAAAATACCTCGATTATGAGTGATCGTGTCCAACTCAATTTCACCATTGCCTGAGCTGTTAGCGGCAGCAGCGACCCTCACTCTCTTCGATGGATACTCCTGTATTGAGTCCTCATCGTCCTGTTGACTATGAGATGCAGCAGCAGGATAATGTGCTGGAGATTGACGAACTACATCGTTTCTAGCGGCATTGCCGTAGGATTTTGGCTGGATGAAGTGTGCGAGTGCAGACTCGGGCTTTACGTTATAGGAGCTAATAAAGGAATCCTTTACAATCGACGAGGGGAATGCACGATTATTAGTTCCTGTTGGGAAGCTTTCGGTGATGTAAATTGAAATCTCAGTCTCAGTAACAGTTACACCCTCACACACCTGGATTTCTCGAAGTTTCTCCTGATTCTTCGTTTCACCAATGATATAACCAGGAGTGAGAGCCCTAAGAATCGGATTTGAATCGGTACTCTCTTGCTTCGATTCTTCTTTGTTCTGAGCTATCTCAGTGCTCTCAGTCTTATTTTTTGCCTCTTCTAAACCACTTGCGACTGTCTTCTTGTCCCCTCTAAAGTTTGCAATAATTTCTTCGTTGTAAGCTATCCTCTTATTGAGTTTTTCTTCGAAAGCATTATAAAGCTTCAGTGCCTCGTTTCCAGCTTCTTCTTTTGGAAACCCTCCATAGTAGTACCTCTTTGCATCAGCAATATAATTTTCAATGAATGGGCGAATCCAGTCCGAGAAGTTCGCGTAGTTGTAGCTTGGAGGAGGCAGGCTGATGAAGTATTCAAAGACAGTCGGTGACAAATCGCAGAGAATCAAGACCTGCCTCAAGCAGACTAAGCACAAGTTTTCGAGTCTTTTTCTATTTTGCAGGATCAAATTCAAGACCGATGTGCCATGTTCCACTCCCAATGTAGAATCGTAGTTGTATACGACGTCGTCAATGGAATTGTTGCCATACATTCCAAAGGATTCTTGTCCATTCCGAGTTGATTGCTGGATTGGCTGAGGGAATCCGAGGACCCATTCAACACGTTTGGGCTGAAGAGAGTCGTTGATGTTAAGGAAGTAGGTCATCGCTTCAAGGAACGGACGGGCTTCTTCAAAGTTGGCTTTGTTGAGTCCTTTGAGGATCATGACAGCTAATTGGGAAGAGAATCCTTCATTCTCAAAGGAGAAATGCTCGACAAGGACTCCAAATGCTGTTACGTCGTACTTCTCAGTCATTGCTTTCTCGAAGAAATCGCAACTTTCAAGACATTTGATATCGGAAGCACTCAGTTCGAATTGCTATAAAAAATAGAGGGATTATTTGCAAATCCAATGGAATTAATGTGATTAGCATACCTCAAGATGCTGCAAGGCTGTGTTGGGCTGTTTGCCAGACTTATTATTCGGATTCTTAGATCTTCGGACAAGAATTGCGACTGTTTGGATGAGAGCATCAAACTCAGGGCTAGAATATCTGTTCCCCATGCTATGCTTATGCTCAGAGATTTCATTTCCTAAAGGAGACTTTTTCTCGAGGAAGAAATCAATTAACAAAGCAATCATCTGCTGGCCATAGAGATATCTAACTTGGGCGGTGCCAGCGTATGCGAAATCTCTCCAGAACTCGAAGTACTGTCCTAATTTTGTCCAGTTTTTCGCAACTTCAATTGGCATGATCCCAAGTAGCATATTCAGGAACTTTACAATACTGAACTCGATTTGAACAGGACATTTCTCTGTAGCCTTTTCGATCTCATCTTCTCTGCCTTCGAATTTTCTCACATCCAGATCAAATCCATAGAACGAAACCGTAACGTTTATCGCATGCAGGATAACTTGACTAATATTAGAGCGGACGATGCGATCAGTGCAGGTCAGAATCAGCTCAATTGTGTATTTAATGTCTTTTAGGACAACTTTTTCAAAGAACTCAAACGCAGACTCTGGCACGATGCTCATTAATTGTTTCATCGCACCACTAATTTCGGTTATTTGCTATTTTTTTCATTAAAAAGTTGATTAGTGGGAGACCTAAAAACACTTCTTACTTTGTTATCGCTCGCTCTAGCAAGTAATGAATAAATGAGATTGGCTAGGATTTTGATGATTGTGAGATAGCTCTGCTTGCTTTTCTCAGGTATTTCTTTGAATCCCTGATAAATGAAGTTGCGGACATTCTGGCTCGTCAATGCTGGCATCTTTATCGCATTGCATACTTCCTTGATGAATTTGAAGAAATCTTCGTTGTATAAGTGGCGTTCGAACATGAATTTATGATTGTCTTCCCATACTTTCTATTACATGAGAAAAGAGAAAGAATTATCAAAAGATTAGTTAGTAGGCATTAACAATACCTGATAAACAGTAGCAGGCACAAATTTCTTCATTACATAGTAGTCCACATCATAGATCTTGTGAGGTTTAAAGTCTTTTTCCTCTGGGTTCAGCTCAGCATCATGGACGTGGAACTTTTTAGAATTTTCAGGGTTCTTTAAATCAAGGTAGGTCTCGAGGAACTTGGCTTCTTGTTCTTCGTGAACAACCATCGTAACAGAATCCTTCACTACTCTCTCGTAAACTAGAATGTACGCATTTTTCGAATTATCCCTCCCAACCTTTCCCCATCCCCAGCTATCCTCAGTCGAATCAGCAGAGGCTCCTCCAAAGCATTCACTTTCGATATTCTTCACATCGAAGTCTCTAATGTGCGAATCGTTAAACTCTAGCCATTTGTCTTTCTCTTTCCTTTTGCTGGGGTCACCTCTATTGGTGTTAATATAAGAGTAGTAGTGACCGGATTCAGCTGTTCCAGTATGCACAACGATTCCTACCAAGCGATACTCGTAATATTCTTTTGGGTGTTTTTGATAAGGACCAAGCGGTTCCTCAATCTCTACAGGAACCTCCTCCTTCTGTTCAGGTTTCTCGCATTCCTTTATCTCTTCCTCATCTTTTTCTTTCTGGTTATCTTCTCCTTCTATTTTCTTCGGTGATGATTCAATGTTCTTGCTTTTCTTTTCTCTTTCTTTAAGCTTCTCACGCCATTCAAGTCCATCCTGTGTGTAAGGTTCAATATTCAGCTCATGAGGGAACTCTAGTCGACTATTAACCTTCATATTCACCATAGTCTCCCAATCAAAGATAATCCTTTGCAAATGCACGATCATTACGTTTGGTGGCTGAGAAACGCAGGTTCTCTTTGTTGTTGAGACTCTCTTCTTACAATTATCGCAGAAGTAGTCGTCGATGACTTCGCCAGTGATATACTTCTCCAAAGAGTCGTGGATCGTTTTCATGTTCTTCACTTCCAAAGACAAATTGTAAAAAGTATCATCACGGCTCTTTGTATAACCACAGCTTGAGCAGATCAGCTGCTGGCAGGTCTTCCCTCCATAGACACTGTTCAGAATATGTCTGAAAGGAGTCTGCTTTAACCCGGTCTCCAGCTTATCGAAAATCATATTCAAGAACTCTTGCGCATCCTGCTGAATCGCAGTGTTTACTGGGTTTCCTTGAAAATCTTTGAAAGAGAAGCAGAACTCATGCGGGTTGTAGTCTTGACGGTCACTGAGTTCCAAGAAACCGAACATTTTCTGCAGTTGGTGGAGGACATTGTCATCAACCATGTACTTTCCGTTGTCCTTAGGCACCAAATTAGGCTCTTTCTTATCATCTGCCATCATGACAGCGTATCTGAAGGTTGGAGTCATATAGAACTGCTGGAGCATTGAGTTCATGTAGCAGATACAGCCGAGGTTCTTGATACCAACATAGCCCCAGAAGGACCTACTATCAGATGCAGGTGAATAATTCCAAGTATTGGCTATTGGGATTTTTCCCATAAGGACTGCGAGATCGTCTAGCAGAATGCTTAAATTTCTCTCATGGCCTCGACAGAGAGTTCCTAGGAGTTTATATGCAACCGCTCTTGAGTCTCTACCCTTGCATTTCACATAGTCCTTAGAGAAGTTACTGGCGTCCACACCTTCGCAATAATTAGGAAAATTGTTCTCACGATCAGCAATATCAAAGAGGCATGAAGCGAAGACCTCATGAACGAGATTGTGTTTCTGAGGATCGCCGACAAAGTCTCTCAAATGTGGTTTCACTTGGATTATCCTTTCGCATAGGTTCAGGAATCCGATGAGAATCTTATCGTTAATGGTAGTTCCGGATCTTTTCTCAGTTGAGTTATGAGCCTTGAGTTGGTTTATCGTCGAGTCTATAAGAAAACCAAAATCTAAATCTTCATTCTCTTCTTTTTCTCCTTGCCCTTGGTAGGTTTCTTCAATCAGTTTGCACAAAAGCTCAAAGTATTGATTGCAATCTCGGCGATTTTCTGATTTAGAATCGGGGAGATTCTGAAGGAAGAGCTTAATGATATGTTTGCTTAAGAAACCATTCTTGTAATTCATTGTCTGTCGGCTCAGAATATAGAAAGCAGAAGTGAAATATTTGCGGATGTTTAAGCTTTTGCTACAAAAGATACCCTCGAGCAAATATTGCTTGCCATTCTGTAGGTTATTTTGTGAGTTTTCAGGGTTAAACAGGTATTCAACGAGGGAGTTATCGTAAAGAAGCATGGCAGTAAGAATAGAGATCGAATATTCGAGAATCTGTCTGTCTTCGCTCTCAAAATCGATAGCTTTACCCAGCAAATCGAGGCCCTGTGTGACACAGAGTTTAACCATGTCCTTGAAATTGATCGTAGATAGGATGTGATGGCCTAAGTCGCCAGACAACTTCTCTACTAGTGCCACAAAATCAGGCGTCTCTTCGATTTTGAGTTTCTCTTTCTTTTTCTCCTCAGCTTCTCTCTTCTTAGTGGCGTCATCCTTTGAGGGTTTGCGCTTCCTTTCAGGTAGTACAGAAATCGTGGAAGCATCTTCAGTGCTGGAAGCTCTTTTTTCGAGTTCTTTAGGGGCGCCTTCTAGAGCGGTAATCTCGCTGCCTTTCCCTTCGGTTTGCAGGTAATCACTGATAAAATCTAGGTTCAAGTGGAACAACCTGACGAAAGATAAACTTCGATATAAACCAGGTACTTTATGAGCAAAAGCGGCTGTAAGGTAATTCTTTAATATTTTGAGAATGAATGAGAGGATGTTTTTGTCGAAGATGCTGAGCAGCACAGTCTCTTTCTGAGTAAATTTATTGAAAATTTTAAACAGATGTTCAAAGCCGCCATTTTCAATGAAATCGGATCTCCATTGCTTCTTGTACTCTTGGAACTTGGAATCCTCAGTGCTCAGAATGTCGAGAATGGATTCCTCTCCAGAGTCTTTTTCATTTTCATCCTCCATCAAAAACTCGATCACATGCAGCGTGTAGAGCAGCTTATAAATCGAGTTAGAGTCGAGAATCAGATCCCAGTTCTTGGATTGCTCGCCACGTACTCCTTTCAGCTGGATAATTTCCTTGAAAATTTCAGGAGACGTTGGCAAACGATTCAATAGCTTCCAGGCCTCGATAGCGATCTTTCCTCCGTAATCCAGCAGAGAGAAAATGAGCTTGAAGTACTCTTGGTTCGTGATTAAGAAGTATCTTGGCAGATTCTTAATATCGATCTTCTCCTCTTCAACATCAGATGGTTTTTTCAGATCATTTCGATAGTGATGAGAGGCCAAGTTATTCCAGACAACATGAGGACGATCTTTGCAAGCGGTGTAATAGAACCCAATGAAATCTTCTAGTGTCAAAAAGCCGTCTTTATCTGCGTCATGGATAGTAAAGACTTCTTTAACTCGCTTATCTTCACCTTTACAGCCGTCGTTGGTGCATGAGTTGATGAAGTTCGCGCATCCGTCAGGGCTCATTTTTCCATTCTCAGCGAATATCTCGAACCATTCAACGAAGATTTTCCTGGCGGCTGGATTCAGTGATCCATCAGACAAAAGAAGGCTTGCTTGTGGGATCGGAGGTGTGGGTCTTCTCGTAGCTGTTAAATTTTCGCCGTTTTTGATTCGAAGATCGCCAATGGTTTTGCCATTCTCGTTATCCTTGATTTCTTTTTGGCTCATGTATCTGAGCAATTTCACCTGATCCCATGACGTTTTAGCCTGCTTGGCGATTTCTACTCGGAGGTCGAAAACAGTTATATTGCTGTACACTCTGAGTTCGATCTTCTTCGGAACGTCACCTCCTGATGTGATATCATTGGTGACTGTAAATGTGAGGAGCTCTCCTTTAACCAACGCACTATGAGATTTGAGGCTGCCAACCCCTTTTTTCTCCGATTCATCCATAATTGATTTTATCAGTTGGAGACAGCGGAGGCAACCGATTGTGAGTGCCTGCTCAGTATAATCTTTTTGATGAGCGATGATGTTGTTAAGCCTCTTGATACAATTTCCAAGGAATTCGTGAATGAGATCAATTTTTTTGTTCTCAAGCTCGTCACCAACATAGGAATACAGCAGGTTCAAGAACTCAATTACTTTCTCAACCACCTCTTCACTTTCAGTCTGGAGAATGATTTCCCAATTAGAATTCATCCCCTCTAGCTCTGAAGGAAATACAAGAATTTTATAATCGGAGTCGCTCTTTGTTTAATTCAAACATTTAGTTTGACTCGACACAATAATAAAAAGATACCTGGCTATTTTTATTATCGTCATAACTGTAAGAAGCGTAATAAGTGCCACTAACTTGTGAGTATCCACTCGGATAACTAATAACTCCGTCATTAGATGAAGAGTTTGAGATTTTCCTGATTTTGCCAAGCTTTTCGTTAATCAACAAGAAAATATTTCTGAAACAGGAGAACCCTTCAGGTGTCATGTACTTGCTCTCTCTAGCATCAGTCATTTTTTCTTTGAAGAACTGAACTAAATCTTCAATGCTCATAGGGAAGGCCGACTTGGACTCGGTTGCTTCCTTGAGCCATTTGTATAGCACATCTCTTTCGCCTTTCGCAAATGCGTTATTCACAATAGTCTCCCAAATCTCTTTGAGTAAGCTAAATGTGAGGGTAACTTCTTGACCACTATTACTCAACACTAATTATTCGAAATAGAATCATAATATGAGGATTTGTTCAAAGCAATTTTCGTTACCATAGTGAATGAATGAGAGCCTTTCAGAGATATGAGTAATATAGCTGTAGGTATCCCCAGTTATTTTGTCGACATCGCTTTCCGTATAGATCACTTTTTCTGGTAGTCTGCTCCTTATGGCTGATTTAAATCCCTTCAATTCCTGGATCAAAATCTTGAGTAATCCTTTTTCGGCTACTAGATGATCAAGACAGGAGGATTTGGTGTATTGCTCGGAAGCTGAGTTCGTGCTAGGAAAGTTATCGATGAGCTTCTTCATAATCTTCATTGAAGCCAACACAGAAGTTCCCTTATCTATGTTTGCAATACAGTCAAGTAGAACGTCGTACCGCTGCTCTCGCATCTCCCATCCTTTCATGATATCACAAAAGCGATTGAGTGCCTGATCTGGAATCTCTGCTGAGGAGGGTTTTGGTGCTGTGATAATACTCCAATAGAAATTGCAGCACTTCTTTACGTAAGCTAAAGGACGAAGTGAGAATCTGCTAAGCTCATAGACAAGTTCAATTTCCTCCGAAATGATTTCGTTGACTGGGATTTCTGAGATTTTAGTGATGATGAAATCTAGATGGTCTGCTTTGAAATGAAGAGCAATATCAGACAGAACTTTATAAACTGCGAGTTTAGCCTCCTTGTCGCCTTTTTGGGTTGCACTCCACACGAGTTCAAACTGATCAGTCTCAACAGCATTCTCGTTGATCATATGCTTCAAGAAATCGGCCGAACGTTGAATCATTGATACATGCCCTCTTTTTCCATAGATCTTATCGAAGATTTCATACTTTCGTATTATATTGTTCTAAAAATAAAAATGTTCAAGGTTAAAGGACGAGCCAACAAATGGTCAATCTTTACTAAATAGGCATTTGTGAGAAACTTTGCGTTGCCGTACTTGATTTGCTTAATAATCTCCAGGAGAGATTTGAGACCTTGAAGCTTTCTTTCAAGAAAATCAGTCTCAAAGCACATCAAAGAAATTTCTAAATTGAAAGTTTCCACCATCTCTTGTTTCTCAGGGATAGAGTAGACTCTTTTCAGCAGAAGATCAAATCCGTTGCAGATCCCTTCGATTTTCTCTTTGGAAAAGTTTCTGATGTTAGAGTCTGGACTCATTATTATGTTTTCCCACACCGCTTTTTTAAGTTTAGGAATGTATTCCAATGCAAAGTCTCGATGGAAGACTGCGTGACAGTTGCCAAGCAACGATACGTAAATAGAAGTTAAATCTATTGGGCACCATCTGTTCCTGTCAGAAATTCTATCCAGTATCTTATCAAATGCCCCCAGTACTCCGATCTTATTCAACAAATTTATCAAAAAGACTGAGCGGCAATGACCAAGTCTTGTTATGCAATAAATTTTTTTGTTGTCTTTGTTGACCGAATAAACATGATCATTTGAATCCTCAATTTGTGATTCGTCAGTAGAACTGCTAGCCATATAGAGCTTCTTTGCCATGCGATTACGTCTATTGGTAGTAAAAAATTTAACATTATTCAAACAAAAATATAATACGGTTGAACTCGAGGATTTGTGACAGTCAACCATTCATCATATCGCGAGGACCACCCGAAGAATCTCCTGCCTTCGGTGTCAATTTTGTCTCCATTTTCATCGTAGGTACGATATCCGACAAAGATCTGTTTGATCTCATTTTCACCATCTTCTTCGATACGAACGTCTATTACAGTTGAATTGTACCAAACGTTTGATGTGTCACAAACATCGATTATATCGCCTTTCTGAATACTCATTCTCCACTCGTAATCCGAAGTCTTCGTTCCAAAGGGAGCCAACTCGTTTGCACTTGTTACTTTATCTAAATATCTAATACCCCGAGTTGTCATTAGCAAGGATGTGAGAATATTGAACTCATACCGATTGAAAGTTTCCTTCTCATTCAAGAAGCTGATCTTAACATGGTTCTCGAGGACAGAAATAATTTTCGCTCTTGACCAACAGATTTTCTTGTGGTGCTGCTCAATCTTCACTGCGTCGACCAGGTCATTTAATTTCAGGCTTGCCACCCATTTCAAATGCTCAGGAGAAGGCTCTCTCATAACTACCGTCTAGTAAATTTATTTCTTCACTGAATCGAACATATTAGAATATTTACCAATGGAGAGGCTGTTATTTCTTCTTGATCGTTGGTTTTGTAGAAAGCTCGCGTAGGGTCAAGAATTACTTTCGCCATCTCTGCGATTTTGATGTTGTCTTCAGGAATGATTTTCACCCAGAAAAGTATCATCTCGTCCAATATCTGATTTACCATTTTGAGAACTTCCTTTTTGTGGAAGACTCTCGTATTTATAAAGTTTTTTGCAGTTTGAGCCATAAATTCGTTAAAGAACCAATTCTTTATAGTCGTATCGCCAAAGAATTCGTTGTAGCTCTTACTTGCGTTTAGCTCTTGTACAAAATCGAGTATTTTGAGTATATCTGGAATTGTTTCTTCTTCATTATGAGAGCCCAGTAGATAAATCTTTTCTTTGGTTGATTTCCATTGCTCCAAAGAGAATCTCTCCTTGAAAGAGGTTGGAATATTTGATTCAATAGTTTTCTGTTCCGTCATATGCAAAATTTAATGACTTCCTTTTGCCAAACAATTATAAAATTCTGATAGGTCTTAAAATATATCCAATCGCAAACTGTTTAAAGAAAAAAGATTTTTCTAAAAAATCATCAGACTGAAATTAGAAATTATGAAGAGAGTTTCTGTCTTTGTTCATCTGAGTAAAGCTGATCAGACATGGAGGAAATTACACAGTCAAAATTGACTGACTATAGCAGGTTATCCAGAAATATTCTCTTTGGAAGAAATTTTTTTCGCTCTATGTGATGATGCTGTTCAAAATGTCATCCGAAAAAAGAATTTAAATCAAATTGGATTATATGTTCTACGCTGACTGATCTGTCTCATTAATCTCTGCTGATAATAAGTTTTGAAAGGAGAAACTAGGGTTACTTCTTATTTGAGAGGAAAAAAACAAGATTTATTCTTAGGAAAGTATACCAAATTCAGACAGGTAAAGAGCTTATTCTGACTCCTATGATGAAGCTGATTTTCAAAGCTGAATAATGGTCATAAAATGAACCGCTACCTTGACATCATCTTCATTCAACTCTCATAGTTGCACTTGCTGATATAAAAAGACCAAATCAAGCAAGTGATTTCATGTGGCTCAGAGGACTTACACCGGTTAACAAGCTCTTTCAATAACAACAAACAGATACTCATTTATTGGGCTTGGTACTACTCATCTTCTAGGAATTCAAAATTGGCAATAATTAACTAATATCCTTAACCAAATTAAATGTTGTTCACACTCAAGGACAAACTCGATGGCAGCAAAAAAAGCATCGCAGCGACCGCGTTGACTCCACAAATCAAGCAGAGCTACACTGACTTCGAATTAGTAGACTACCATAGTTCTGAGTCGACTGGCTATTTTGAATTCCAAGCAAAATCGTCAAAAAATGCTGAACTCCATTATATCCGAGCACTCAACCTGGGATCAGAACTCGCAAAGCGAAGTCCAAACACAGCTATTACTCTGTTTCTTCAGGAGATGCTCAGATTCTGTTCGCTAAACGCTTCTGCGATTCTGTTAGATACTCTTGAGTTTCATGAGCAAAAAATTTGCTATGCTATCAAACATCAATGCACTTCGATTATTTCACAACCAGAGAAGCCTTCCACACTCAGACTAGACATTCCCAGGCTATTAAAGCAGACGCTGCTAGATCTCGAGCAGATTTGCAGTGCACACCATGGCAAGTTTCATCTATTGCTTCCAAGGATCTATCATATTGAAAAATTGAATCCTCCAGTCTACTTCCTTCATGATTGGGCTCAAATTATTTCTGCAGTCAGAGACCCCACTCCAAAGGACTTGTCCGATACAACTTTGAGCTTGTCAATGAGTGAAGAAAAAGAGCATGTTTATAACCTTGCATTGCAAATATTGGGTCTTTATGGTGTACAGAGTGAAGAAATCCAAAAAATAAAAGAAGTGTCACCGTCGTTTTATGAAAGCATTCTCGATGTCGCAGTGAGAAATAACAAGAACCTTGGGTCGTATTTGGACTCAAAAGCCAAAGAGATCATACTCAAGATGCTGGAACGTGATGAAGTGAATCGTCTTAGTATCCAGCAGGTTGTTGAAGCGGTGAACTCAATCGGCAAGGAGGAGGAAGAGAAAATCAGTGAAAACAATTTTCATGTCAATACGAGCGAACAAATTAAACTCACAATTCAAGAAAGTATTCAGAAAATGAAAGAAACGGAAATAAAGGGGTTGGAGATTGTCAGTTGGGAAGAGACTGAGATCAAAACGGTATGTTTTAAACCAAAAGAAAGAAATTGGGAGAGACAAAGTGGTCGACTATTATCCAAAATAGTTAATCCTTCGAACGATAAAAGAGTAAGATTCACCACAACAGACGTGTTCCCTCACAGTGTCCATGGAATTGTTATCTCAAGCAAGCCTGATGGAACCTCTATCTGGGGAACCGGAGTTATGATAGCGCCTGATATCGTTCTCACTGCAGCATATAATCTCTACAATGATGAGAAACCCATCCGAAATCCGTATCAAAACATCAAATTTATTCCGGGATTAAATGGAAAACAGGCTCCTTTTGGATCATTCGATGCTTTTGAAGTGTATGCTCCCGAAGATTTTGTAAATAATCGCAGTTCCCATGAGTTTGGATTCGATCCCGAAAGCTACGGCATAATGGTGCTAAAAGAGCCAATTGGAGAAAAAACTGGCTATTTCGGACTTCACATAGCAGAGAAGAATACATTAAAAAGTAAAGGCATTTCAGTAGTCGGGTATCCTGGCGACAAAAGCAGGCAGGAAGGTTATTATGAACAATGGGGAGAAACGGGACAGATTCTCGCCTTTGAGGACAAAAATTTTGTTCACTATCAAATTACAACCTACTCCGGACAAGGTGGAAGTGCTGTGTTTTATCAAGCAAGCGACCACGAGTACTACGTCATCGGTATTCATTTAGGGTCGAATGAAGAGTATAAAACAGGCACTTGGATCAACCGAGAGCGGTTTGATCAAATCCAACAATGGGTTAAGCAATCACGACAGAAAAAAAAATCTGGAGGTCAGGGCCTAGCACTGGCAGATCAGAATCTCATTACTTTAGATCTTGAAAAAACATTAATAGGAGAAATAGGAGTCAGCATGCTCATAAAGTCTGAAATCAACCAACTTGAAGCTCTTAATCTTGAGGCCAATCAGCTAACGTCTAAAGCAGCAGCTGATCTCGCTTTGGCAAAACTATGGCCTCAGCTGCAATCACTCAATTTGGCCAGTAATTTAATTGGTGATATTGGAGTCTCTCACATCAGCATGAATTCCGTATGGATGAACCTTAGGACACTCAACCTCTCATCAAACTCAATCACTGATAAGGGCGCCGCAGACCTAAGCGCAAACACTACTTGGAAGAAACTGATGATATTAGATTTGGGTCACAATTTAATCAGCAAGAAGGGAGCAACTGAACTGGGTAAGAACAGCACATGGATAAACTTAGAGACACTGATACTGCAGTTCAATCTCATAGATGATACGGGGGCTGAGGGATTGAGCCAAAATAAACATTGGAAGAAACTCAAGAATCTATTTCTTCTTGGCAATTCAATTCAAATAAGCAACGTTGATTATTTGATGAACCATGCATATTGGGCTGCCCCTCTGAATATCATTATGTAGTTTGTTCTATCTTAAGTGAGTAAACATTTATAATAGACAGCCAATAGCAAAATTATTTCGAAAGTCACATCAATTCTGCATCGTATTAGGAAACGGGCTTCGAAAATGAGAAAATGTGTAAAGGCAATTATAAAGATAACATTATTAACTCATCCTCGAGTGAGGACTGAAGATTCCTCGCAATATCAGAGTTGACGTGGAGAATATTCATTCTGTTGATCCTTTTTTGAAAAGGAAGATATCATGAGGCTATGTGCACGAGACAGATTTCAATACATGAAAATCATATCTCCAACAGTAGAGCTATTTCTCTTAGTCTCATACAGAATCGAATAGCTCTATGCCACAGTCTCTAGGTCATGAGACTAGAAGTCGCTTGTCGTATTATTGTATTTTGACTAGAAATCACATGATATTGCCTGAACTCAAACCAACTCAACTCAAGAATGCCTCTTGACTGGAGGATCTGAGGTTCTTCCCCTAATTTTTTGTGATGAATCACTTTTGCGTGATTCCCGTTCGTTGCGATTTTTGGCTCAGAAATTTAGTCTACAAATAATTGTTGACAAGTTTCTGGAAACTGAATATTAATCTCACTGGAACGTTGAATAAGAAATTTCTGATCCTTCTTGGTCAGAAAGTCCCATGTATGAGCACCTTCTTAGAGAATCGAAAAATCTACTCCACCATCTTTTTCATATCAAGCTCATGCCTCTACCTCAGCATATTGACTTAATTTATTAAACCTTCATTTTCGAGGGTGTTTTCGAACCAACGCAAAACTTTTTCCTCCTATAAATTGGAACGAACTATTTTAAAATCAAATAAAAGTTCAAATTTCGGAAAAAAATTGAATCCCAACCAATTCAAATGAACTCCAAGAGCTACTCCATCGCACTGCTCCAGAAGCAGATGAAAGGTAACAACATACAAGTCTTAGAGGACCTAATCCATTTTACATAGAGATCAATAATAACCCTGACTCTCAGTTTTCTGTTGGGATAGAGAATGACAATATTTTCACATGGAATGTTTGCTTTGAAGGACCGCAGAACACTCTCTACGAAGTAGCATCAGATCAACTGTTTGCAATATACTTACATTATTCTATTATAAATCAATAGGGAGGAATCTACAACTGCACATTGACTTTCCCAGATAACTTCCCTGAACTGCCTCCAAAGATGCAGTTTAAGACTGAGATGTGGCATCCTAACAGTAACTCTCTCATTCGAAATCCAGAATGCTTAACTTTTTGCTTATTTTTAGTTTATCCAGACGGAACTGTCTGCATTTCGATCCTCCACCCTCCAAAAGAAGACGAATTTAACAAGCAAGAGTCTGTAAGTGAGAGGTATGTTACTTTAGAGAAAATGCAGTCAGTATAATCATTGCGAATTAGATGGAGACCAGTTCTCGGCGTAGATTCCATATTAATAAGCGTTTTGAGTATGCTTAGCAGTCCAAATATTGAATCACCAGCTAACGTTGACGCAGGAGTAAGAAATTTGCTCATCATCGCTTCTCTAACTTACTTTGCCAGATTCAATTCAGAGACGATTACGAGGGCTACAAAAAGAAAGTCAGAGCCTTGGCGAAAAAATCAGTAGAATTTCTCTAAATAGCAAGCCTTTGCGACGAATATTGTCTGCCCAATTTACTCTTCGACGGATGACAAGATAATTACATTACATATTTATTGTTATTTTCGGAGGAAAAGAAAACACAGAGATCGTTTTTTTTTTTCAAAATGTTTTATTATTTGATTTATGTGATGTCTCTTCCCTCTAAGCACTGGTCCTTTTATGATTTATGTGATGAATCAACTCTTTCTAACACACTTTATGAAGAGAGAAAATGTAATCCCTAAAATGATTTTGGTTCATTCACGTACGTAATGAAAGTGATATTTTTCATGCAGTTAAAGAATACCAAGCTCATATCTTCGATGAGACAACCATAGAAATAATAAATGTGCTTTCAAAAAGATATATTATTTACGCATAGATATAGAATATTCAAGAATTTGCAAGCTCTTTCCTCATCTCCCTGGTAACATCTTTGAGTTTGGTAGGCGAGTATTCGTCAAAGTTTTGGGGATTTTCCTTCATCTTTCTGGTTATTTGGAGCTCAATTTCGATTTCTTTCTTGTATTTCGCTTTTAGATCATTGGTACTCTTCAATTGTTTCTCAAGGAATTTGACATAACTAAACAAATTAAATCATGTTGAAAATCGCAGAAAAAATACTTAATCATTTCTGTATCGCCCACATTAATTCGCTTCTCTTTTCGGTTAGCTATCAATGTTTGATTTGCTTCGAAACTATTAACAAAATGTCAATTGCTCTTCATTTCTATCAGTCTGGGCTTTACCTGGCATAAATCATGAAGTACATATAGAGTCTGTTCTTGAAATCGCTATTTAAATCTTTCTCCATTTTCATCATTATGATGGGTGAATTGTAGATTTCTTCTAACAGCAAGTACATCTGGAATATTGAGACATAATTGTTAGGTGTGCCAAGTATCAACTCCTATCACCACCATTATTTAGCATAAAAAAGAAACTCTCTTACAATTCTCAGATGAAGAGGCGTCAGAAGCCAAAGCATCAGTTTTTGATCCTCTTTGATTCCTTTGATCGCTAAAGGCATATTTTGTTATTAGTATGATTCGTAAAAGCAAAGGAGATGAATTCATACTCTTAAGATACTTAATTTTGTCTTTCTGGTTCTTTTTCTTCGAAAGCTGTGAGAGAAGTTTGCCACTATCGGACTTGAGAATATCTACGAAGTGAATATCATTAAATCACGTGCCAGGTTTGAGTCTCTATTACTGTCAATTAATTTGATATGGACCACATTTGTATTCAGCGCACCCTTGCTGATCAAATCGTTCATATTCTCATCTTCCCCGTCATCTTCAAATTCAAACGGCACAATTTGTGGAGTTTTCTCGTCTATTGCTTGGTGGCTTCCTATTGGCGATTTCACTCTTTCAATTTGATTTTCTTCGCCTTTGGAATTCTCAAATCTCTCAGGAGTTTTATCTGAAGGATTCTTCTAAGACGGGGCTTTTTATAAAATGACTCTTACAAATTTGCTTCCAAATCGCCTCGACTTCCCGATCTCCAATTGCAGCCGTGTTAAGCTTCCTATCTTCTAAGACGAAAAGGACTTCGTTGCTAAATCTTGTAAAGGTTCCTGGTGCATAGGTCATGCAACGCCATAATTCAAGTCGATGGTGCATGGATAAACAACTTTTATGCTCTCCTGACCATACCTTGGCTCTATTTTTATGAACAAATCAAGATGGATTCGTGCCATTAACCAAGGATATTACTTTTGCGACAGAGTGAATAAATTCCAGATCTCAAATATTTTCTCATGAGCATATTTTTCTATCTGACGATCATGTTTAAGAGTTTTTGCTTTTTTCTTAGATCTTGTGACTTTGAGTTCTTCAGGATCTTGAAGATGAGCCTCAATTTCCTCAAACTCATTCTCTATTTTTCCTTCTTTTCCTTCCTCGTCCTCTTTCTCGTTCTCGTTCTGTTCAATTTCTTTAAATAGATTTTCATTATCATCGTCTTCATCTGGAGTATTTTCTCTCAGATTTGCTCTGATTTGACTTTGAAACCGAATGGGGGACTCTTCTTCTTGTTGTTTAGAGTCTTCAGTTTCATTATCTTCTTTAGGTTCTGGAATCAAACCTCTTTTCTGATTGGCTCGGTCTGAAACATAGATGATTTGCCTTATAAACGAGCAAATTTTTTCATAGTATTTATGGCTGGCTTCACTCAACTAAGGAGGGTTGATAAATATAAATTAACTCATTAAACAGAATCAATCACCTTCAAAAATCGACTGTTTTCTTTGTAATATTCTTTGGCTGTTTTTGATAGTGAGTCAATGATTTCAATGGGAGACAATGAATTAATCTCTTTCAAAGCTTCTTCATAAGTAAATTTCTCACTGTGCGAATATGATCCCAAGTTGAACAGATAATCCTTTACGAAAGAAAATTACAAAGTCAAGTCTCTGAGGAAACAATAAATTAATACTTTTGTATTGGTTCCCATTCGGATAATATTGATCTTGCCTCCGGAGAGCTTTAATAGTGTCTCTTCAAGACTGCTAATCCATTTATTAGTCAGCTCTTTCTCTTCATCCTCCTCTCGTTTCTTCTGCTGAAGCTCATCTTCAGTTTTTTTGCTTTCTATTTCAATATTGAGTACACATCCATGCAAAAAAGTGTAATTACCTGCGTTCTCTTTTTCGATTGGACTGAAAATATCTTCATCATTCCTCCCCAAATAGAATTCGATATCCTTCAGAACTATATCCTCCTCAGCATCGTTTCTCTTCTCTTGGAATTCCACCTTCATTGCTAGCTGTGGATTATCCCCTTGTCCTTCATTTTCTACTTGTTGGTCTGTAAACACGAATTTTTTGATAATTTTCTGGTAAATGAAATCTATGATCGCAAACCATATGTATTCAAGTTTGTTGTTGATATTTTCGATTAGCCTCTGACATTTGTTTTTCTTCTTCGGATTTTTTTTGGGGGACTTTTCATTGCTCAAAGGCGTTTCCTCTACTACATCTTCTATTGATTCAATCTGGATCTTTTGTTTCACCAGAACACCTGGACTCGAGTTAGGCTCACTTTGAGCTTGCTGATCCACTTCGTCTTGCTCAATCCTTTTTTTGGGACTCTTCGCTTCCTGTGGTATAGTTTCATTTGAAACTAGGTTGACTGCTGTTTTTTCCATTTTCGTTTGTGCTCGTTCTAACTGCTTTCCTTTTTTCAGTTCTGATATTCTTTCAAATTCGCTTTGCACGAAAAACTTGAGCAATTCCAAAAATCCTATCTGTTCTTTGTCTCCTTTAGGTGCGATCTGTCTGAAGTATCCCTCCAGAATAGCAATAAACACATTTAATAGGATTAACGCCATCAGAATCTAAGAGATCAATGAGATTAAATACAACGTGTTGTTCATTCTTCGAATATTACCATGTAGCTGAAGATCCAAATCACAAGCATTGCACTATCAGTAGCGCTATATTTGTCCATATCGATCGATGCAACAAGCACATACACGCAAGAAAGCATTGATCGAGTGATATTATGGAAATTCAGGTCCTCTGCTCCGAAGTTAAGATGGCCAACTGTCGCAAATCCGAACATAATCTAACAAATTCGATGTTAATCTCAGATAGAAGAAATCCAAAGTTTACTAAGCACGACATCATGATGAAGAATACGAAATCTAAGAGCGCATCGCTAATGAGATCCAATATCATTGAAAGTTCTCCAGAGAAACGGAACACGAGAAGGAGTCTCATTACTAAGAAGAATCCATTGAATGCTTGAAGGGTCACATAAGTGTTGTAGAGTTTAGCTATTCTCTCAAATTCTCCATGGAGAGATTCGCCAGTATAAGTTGAATAGCTAATGTCTTGGATGTCGAATGATCTTCGGAAGGGATCCAGAACAATGAGCAGCAATTGAATCAGAGCGGTGATGGTTATGATAATTGAAACTGAGAGGAGGAGATTTGCATAGTGGCCAGTAATAAATAATTTCGTTGTAACATAGAGGCGATTTAGAAATTGCCATGCTCGCTTAATCACTGCGAATATGAGCCCATACGTGCTTATGTCCTAGAGAACATAGTAAAGTGGAAAGTATAACATCCAACACATTACTTGAGCCTCAAGATTGTAATTCAACAACCTTGAGAATTTGGAGATACCCTTCTTGTACAATTCTGGTTTAACAGGAGTCTTTTGGTGGTTTATAGTTTATGCTAAGTTTACCAAATTTTCAGTGTTTACCTCTCTTTTCGACTCTTCATCTCTCCATGAACGTATCCAATTAGCAATAAGAGTTTTTGCTTGAAAGATGATGCCTATCACATACAAGATCTCGAAAAAGATGCGTGCGCCATCCCCGGCAGTATAAAACACCATTTTAAAAGACTAAATTATGATTTCAATATTTTCCATGCAAGAGAGACAAATACAGTAGGTTCTATCGTTGCAACAACAGTTCCCTCAGAGTTCATAGCGAATATTATCCGATTGTGACAGTACATCTCGATATTTGGATTATACAAGATGGTTTCAAGCACTAGTGTTCCCAGCTATCGGTCATTAGTATGAAATAACAAACACAATAATATCTTTTTTTACGTCTATGTCGATAAACTGAGCATTGACAAGTGCCTCGTAAGTCTGATTGGCAATTGAAACGTTACGAGGAAAGTTAACAACATATCCACCGACTTTGGATGGACTCAGAATCGTGCCCGGAGAGATATAATTCAAGCTATAGCCCTTAGGCAAGAAGGAGAGAAATATAGTTAGACAGCCCGCTTCAAAGTACGAGGATTATACTTGAAATGTCGTATTTGTTGTATTTTCGTAAGTTTTTTCCGAAGAATCCCAGGAAAACGAATCTCTTGAGGTTCTTACATACAACTGTGTTGGAAAAAAAAAAATTATGAAACTTTTATCAACACTGATTACGCCATTTGGATGGTGTGCCATCTGGTATTTTCGGAGAGTCATCCGGACGACAGGATCACCAACGAAGAAAGTTTGAATGTACATCTTGCCGACATCATCATCAGGTTTCATTGGACCCATGATCGAACCGCCCTTCCATTTATAATATATTTTATTGAAAAACACCTATCAATATTAAATATTTGAATTAATGAGAGTCAGTCAAAAGGTGTTATTTCACGAACCTGATCCAGATAGCAGTAAACATCCTCGATAGTAGAAATGGAAGAAAAAGTTTTTGATTCATTTTGATAGCTCACATTAAACGCACTCATTGTATCCGACGTGAAGTAATCTTGAACCGCTTGGTTTAACAAGAAACTCTAAAACAGCCATGAGCTCATTGTATGTGCTGAAATTGGATTTTACGGTTGATTTTGGTATTTCATAGCTCATGGTAACAACGTAGATTATGATGAACAAAATATGGAAGAAACTTCCCTTCATATTCCTCTTGATCCTCTCTTTGGCTTCAGGCGTATCGCATCTTCTGAAATTGAGACGATCCTAGTAGAAGGCATTAATGTAATGATATTTTCTTTTTAGTACATCGCGAGTCTTTGTAATAGCCTCTTTGATCTTCTCCTCCTTGTCTTTCAACATTTTCTCAAATTCCTCTCTTGTTATGTGATTTCTGCTAGTAAATCCAAAATACTATCGATCAAAAACAATTATCTTTGCTTCAAAACTGATAACACTGTCGTTTTTTACGTCCAGCTTCTCAAGATTTCTTTTAATTGTCTGCTTTGAGAATCGATTTTGAGCTGCTCTTTGGCTCTCCACATCAGTTGTTTGGTGATCTTCTGAATTCCGGCAAAGTAACAAGTCAACACTAGCAAGATTTATCTAAGATTAGTCGCTAAGGAAAATTGGCTATACATTAAATCTTTCTTTTTTTCGGAAGCCTCAGCCATGATCTTCGTCAAAGCTTGGGTTTTAGTTTGAATCTTCTTCCTCAATTTGACATAAGTCGACATAATGATAACCTATGTTTAATAGATTGCTGTTTACAGCTGGTATACCATGAGACGTATCTTACCACGAAGACCAGCAGCACGACCAAGTTAAATACGATGTAGAAAACAAAGAAGTATATTGGTGCCAGATTGGAGTCAGAATTTTGCATATTGCCATAGTTCGATGCTCCCAACAGCTATATGATATAGAAAGGTATGACAATTATTGTCCGTATCGATTACCATTTGAAAACTTTGGAAGCCAGCCTTAGCCCAGGTATGGCTATCATCGTCTCCTATTCCGAAACTGTTGACCGAGACGGTAATAAATCCGACTAGGAGAGTAATAATCGTCTAGAAAATGTAGTCAACAGTGGCAATGATTTAAGTTATTACGACGGCAAAAATAAATAATTCTTTTCGTGCTGTCGCTATGGTATAGAACAGAATTCCAAATGAAGGAAACTGGGTGTTGAGCACCACAAGCAGCTTGATCGTGATCAACACGACGCCAACAGACAAGAGAACCAGGAATCTTCGAGTCACGAGTGAAAATGTTATCCACTCGTTGAACTCAGTGATCGTGTCCAAGGTATCAAAGTCATGAAAATCCAGACTATTGTATTGTAACAGATGATGTAAGACCAACCAATAATGCGAAAATGAATCATACGAGTTTTTGGAAATGAGAAGGAACCAGTTCACCATAATGATACTCATAATCACTAGGTAGAGAATGTTGAATATGAGCATTCTAATCCGATGCTAATTTAATTTTTCCATTTAGTTGAATTATTTTACACTTCAAGGTTCAGTTGATGTGTCTGATAGAAGCTGTTCAGCATCTTGTAGATGTCCTGTACCATAATTAATAACTAGTCGATGGAAGTGTAAAGATTACGCTAATGATGATTTTTATGATGCACAACACCAGGTAGAGAGAGAATATCACGAACACAACGAAGGGGAAAAGATCGGAGCTTCTATCTGAACTGTCATTAGCATTAGGTTAAAGGATATGATGATGATGTTGGGTGTATTATTTACTCTTGGAAAAATGCTGGGTATAGTGGATAGACTTCATTCGTGACGAAGAATTGCCCTTTTTGTAAAGTTTTTGCATCGTTTGAGAGCAACCACAAAATAAATTACCGTTTGCATCGAAGGTGCAGGTGTAGTTTACAATAAGGGCGGCTCTTGTTATAGTATTGTAAACTATCGACTGTGCCGACCACATGAATAGTTCTTCATGATGAAATTTCATGATATCCTGACATTTGATAAGTGGAACAGAATTAATTTTCGTTCATTACGCTCAGATTGCTGACAAGATCTTGTGCTTGGGTGATATTATTACTTCCAGGAAGGTAGAACTGCTCATCATCTGCAAAGCATAATAGCACCCTTACAAAAGCTAATCTATTTACCTTTGCCTAATGACAAATTCCTGAGAACGTATGGGTTATAAACCACATAAATGAGCATTCCTTTCAGTTGGTTGAATCCTTGCAGAAAGTTATATCCGGACACGTTTGAACTGCAAATTGATTATTTGAATTCGGAAGTCGCATTTCTCCTTACACATTATTGTTGGCAAATGCTTTTGGACTGTAAGTAGTTGTGTTATAGAACCAAACAATCAAATCATCCATAAAATTAGAAGCTTCAAAGAAATTCTGCATATCATGAAAAGTATGCGCCGGAGCCTGCGTGACCAACCTAGTGAAAAAGCATTGCTTTGGGTTTCTGGAATGAGTAGACTAGACGTACTTTGTTTCGATTGTGTCATGCATAGCATTGTATATTCTATATGCGTTGTCATTCTGGAAGTGGACCAGGAACGCAATGATAACAAGCACGTTGAGGAGAACATTACTATGAATCATGAGAACCGATCATAAATGTCTATTTACAAGAAAGCTTTCGATGCTGAACTCGAGGCAAGCTCTTGAAAATCTTGTCCGTGCTCATCGTTGTCTTCTTCGTCATCGCTGTCGATGTCTTCAGCGGTGTTAGTATTCTTTTTTTCAAGATAGTTCTCATCTTCTTGCTCATCCTCTCTTTTTCGCTTTATATATTCGGTGGTACGAGCAGCTGTTATATTAGCAAAACTTATTATGATGTTGAATGAACAGATTTCTTGCCTTCTGTGAAATTAACTGGCTCGGCGAAGAGTAGATCCGGGGATTTCGTCGTTCCGACCTCAGTTTGATTCATTTAGATTGATTATTTTTAAGCTTTCTGTTTTTTTTAATTTCATAAATTTAAGAGGTCAGAAAAAAATTTCCTGAGGAGAGAAAAGAACAGAAATCACAAAAGCGATCGAGATTTGGGGTTGAGAGATATGGCCGATAATTTTGAAGAATAAAGCAAAATATAAACAACTCAGATGGCTAAAAGAGCATTTCGGTGCCCCAGTTAGACTAGTTTCCGATATATAAACAGAGATTAGGAAGGTTATAGCGGAGCGGCCTTATAAAATATCCTTTATACTCGTTTTACACATCATCGGTAAAGAAAAAGCTCACTTAAGTGTATATCGATAGGAGAACAATACTCAGAAAAATCTGTTTATCAGAAATTTTGAGAAACGCTTTTTAAATCTCCAAGTCAGAATTAGAAATGTTCTTCGGTAGCCATGGATTTTACTAGATTTCTAAGCCAGTTAGAATCATTATTTTGGTGAGAAAATAGCCTATTGAGCAGGTCTTCTACCGAAATAATCGATAAAACCAACAATAGTCGATATGTAATTATGTAACATTTTCATTTTGATAAGAGATTAATCCCGGTAATCTGGTGCTATTAAAACACTCATCACTGAGATATTAATGATAATCTTTCAATCTCCTTCAATTCTCCTCTCGGGTCTCTTGGCTTCTCCGACAAAAATTTTTTGTTAAAAATTAAAACGGTTAGCATTTAAATAAGGCTTCTCAACAAATAGATGTAAAACGTGGTCACACCTGCTGTTTGACGTGAAAATTTAGGTCATTTTGGAATGAACGCTCATTGTCTCACACACTCTTTCAGTTATAGGCTAGCATTCAATCAGAATAGGAAGAATGAGCTTATATTTGAGATCGCTGTCATTCACGCATTCGATAAGAAGGTGTAATGCCGACTGAGGCTCTCTGCAATCTGTTTTGTATATTAATCCTTAGAAAATGAAAGGATAGTAGACTCTATGAAATTGCTAACCTCGAGCGATTTTAGTATGACTGATTGTATCATCATCATTTAAAGCGATTTCACAAAACTCATTTGAATTATATTGTTGTTAAGCCTTATAGAAACACTGATTGATAGTTTTTCAAAAGAGAAAGTGCATGATTCGCTCCGGTCAGTTTTGGTTAGATCTACTAAGTAATAGTGTATGTGTGTGTAACTCAAAATTAATTCTTAGTGATTCTACTGTGTAGTACAATCACTTTTTAAATGTACGTTGTTTCTACGAACCTAGTATTAGTTCTATCAATTATATTGCGACATTGCTTGATAATTTAGGAAGAAAGCACTTGAGAATACATTTGTATCTAAGACGTTACTCAAAGTTCTTTATTTACATTCAGTTCCATTGTTTTTACCTTTACTCTCTTTAGGAAATTTATTAGCATTCAAATTGGCTTGATTTTCTACAATACTGGAATGTAATACCGATTACCAGCTGTCAATTTAGATCATTTACATTGTTCTGCACGGAAATTTATTTATCTCAGTAAAAGTTCACTTGAGAAAGAATGAGACACCTCCCTCTTAATAAAATTTTACAGGAATATTTGATTATTATTATTAATTTCACGATGAATTCAATTTTTAATTAATTATTCAATACCAATTTTATAATCAATATGATTTGAAAATAATTCAAAATTATGACGATTCCTTCGAGAAAATGAACCCGTTGGATGCAGACAAGTTGGCTTTTGCGTGAAATTTGGAAGCTGAGAGATAAAATCTCCGCAACACTGAACGTAGTAAGCTCTTATAGCTTAAGCTAACCAGATTCAAAGGGGTTTTTTCTCTTTGAATGTAATCTGACTCATCCAACGCCGAGAGTAATAGAAATAAAATTGTATGGAAGATATTTGTATTCCACTTTGCTTGGTATTGGTACTTCTCAGATCTCTTGTTAATTCGATTTATCATGTACCTCAATGGCCTGTTTATTAACACTCTTAAAGATTTCTGTCGATTATTCTCAATGAAATTGATATGTAACTATAAATAAGTAAGAAACTTGAGACAGTGTCAGATTTTCAGAGTTCATCAACTATGTCTAGAACACTGAGTCTCAAAAAACCAAATGATAATTCTTATTTGACTTTAGATACTACAATATAGTAGCAATGAGAGAGTGCAATGGAGATCAGATTGAGTCCTTGTTTGATAATAGAGAAGACTAAGTGGAATTCGTTAATTATTCAGGGTAGAAAAACTAAGCATTAGTGTTTCTAAAAAAAAAGGAATATTACTATCCTTGATTATACAAAACTACAGCAAGGTGCTAGTGAATTGCTGCAAACCGAAGTGAAGTTGAGCTCAGTTTTATCAGCAAAAAAACAAGCAGTGAGTGATCCTTTCAACAACTCTATGCAGCTGTTTGCAGAAGAGACCGACGCAAAAAGTGAATTCGATTAAAATTGTTGGCTCTGCTAATCATCTTTAAACGAGGTTATTTCTCTAATTGAAAAAGATTTCAAGAGAGCTGAATCGGCGTCGGATAAAGTGACCTTGTTATTGGGATAAACCTAATCAATTCGATAGTGGTTGTTTCTTTGATTTAGCAAAATCCTGGCATTGAATCCTTGAGTACTAGACTGTTGCGAATCTATCACGTTTGGCTAAGTATCAATTTCCAACTCGCTGTGGTATCTTGGGAAATGAAATGCTTATTTTATAGGGATATTGTATTATCTGAATCTCAAATCTAACCTTCCACTTTTTTAATCTACAAACCAAATGAAGTTCATTAAATGGGCAGGATGATGGCATTCATGAAATCTCAGGTTTTTTGGAATTTGTTAGGTCGCAAACCGAGGAATTTTTTGGTGGGTTTCAGAGCAAATGTCAAACACTTTTGAACAAAAGCAGCTTTTTTGCTACGTTCAGTTTTCTGCAGTCATGAAAACTTCCTCTCATCAATATGAGGACTTGCACCCTTAAAGTCGAAAATTATTTTTACCCAGGAAAGCCAGGGATTTTGAGACATTGAAAATGAGACCGCAGAACCGAAAAATTTTTGACTGATAAACGATTAAGTCAGAAAGTGTTTGAGATTTTCAACACTGATGAAATGTGAAAGAAAATCTTCCACTATTTATTAAAATTGCAGAGCAGTCGCTGTAAATACATCTCAACAGCATTAGCGCTCTGATTATTTGTAAATTTAGCCTCCTATTCTTGAAATTTTCAAAAAGCGTTCTCTTCAAGAAATCCTGCTTGAATTTATCGAAATCCGTTCAATTTTGAATTTAAACGTATATAATTTTTCAGAATGAAGAGAGAGCAGTTTAAATACGCCAAAAACGTGGCTGCAAGCTCCAAGCCAGTCAGTTCTACTTCATCCCGACCGAGCACAACATCGTCTATCCGCTCAGACACCAAATCACAAATTTCTATCAACCCTGAGCAACTAATCCCAACAACAGCTCTCCATCACTTGAAACTTTTTGAAAACCTTCGCGCAGTGCTCATCCAATGGCGCTATGCAAACGCTTACTTCAAACGAGAGATCCAAGACCTCCAGGCTAACGTCGATTTGAACTTCTTTGATCGTATCCTCCAACTCAAGGATCTTGAGAACGAATGCAACGAACTCCGCATAACAACACTCAAAGAAGAATATATCAAAGAGCTTGAGGACATTTTGGGAATTGAATACCCTAATGCTGTTACCATAGGACGTGAATGGGATAACTTCAACGAGACGCTCAATTTATTTTTGGACTTCCTTGCCAATACACTCGATAAGGTCTTTTTGGGAGACAGAATCGTTATCGACGTAACCAATTTCAATGATTACTTGAGATCAAGCGAGGAGATAATTGCCAAGATTCTTACGGAATCAATTGGAGTTTTCGAGCAAGATGATGAATTGTGTGCAAAAATCACTGAGTTAGACAGCATAGTCAAAGAAGAAATAAATGAGATTAAGGAAATAGCGTCTATCCTCGAAACGAAGAGTGATCAGATTAACAAACAGATGCTTGAGACATCTCTTAATAACCATAAAGCTTACTTAAGCAACCTTGAAGCCGAACTGTTGCATGAAATATAAGCTTGGTTGTGAATTATCATAAATATTTATTCTGATTATGTACAGATGTTAGGATGATATGTAGACAGCATTCCTCATTCATAAGCTACTCAAAATAATCAATTAAGGAGCATAATTTTCTTCATTATAGAGACAAAAGAGCTGGATGCAGAGTTTGAATAACAAACACCGTTGGTTTCTGAGTTAAAATTTAACATCTTTGTAAGTCTCACCAGGCATATACTCAAAAGCCCAAGGGTTGCTAGGAAGGATTAACAATTGGAAAGAAAAATTTTGGTTTACTTTTCGAGGAAGACTTGAATGGCTTGTTTGATAGCTAGATTTGGGAAGATATATTCTGCGCTGATTGGGGTTCTGTACAAAAGAAATCGTTAGAGGATGCTTGCTAATTTTGCCTATCTTTACCTTGTGACTGGATCAGTTAGGCCGTTCTTTTTGATGTGCTCTTCGAGCACATTGCGCTCGTATGTCATACCAGCTTGAGTGACAACAGGGTCTTCCATGAGTTCCTACAGGAAGTCAAATAATATGGAACGACTTTCATTCTTACAAAAGTGATTTTGCAGCAGAGGTATTCTGGAATCTCAAAATTCGGTTGCAACCTTGGATCACTGAAGAGTATTTTGAGCTATTATTGATGAGATCATTGGAAAATGTTGCTTGAAACAGGTAGCATACCTCTTCCAGAGTTTTTTCACGATCCATCTGATAGCTGCTCAAATCGTTGTTCACAGAAGTCTAAAAGTTGGTAAATGACATGCCTTTGATCGAATTATGATACAGCCAATTTTTTATATAGCTCCTGCATTTTTTCTTGCTTCTTTTCAAGTTCCTTCAGCCACATAACTTTTTTTGCCTTGAGAATATTCATTCCAATTTCTCTTTCAAAGACCTGAAGGCCTTGGGAAGCACAAAGGGAAAGCGCCTTCGTCATTCTTTTTATGGCCAGTTGTAACTTTTCATTTCCTTCTTCCAGTTTTCCAAGCTCAGCTAGCATCTGCCCAGTTAACAGATGGCCTTTAATGTTTTTCTCATCAAGCTCTACCGATAGCACAGCGTCTTCATAAGCCTTTGAAAAAATTAGCAAATCTTTTTCTACATAGGCTAGAGTTCAAACCATCACAGTTCACACAAACAGCATCTATCATTCGCCTTAATCATAACTGCACTTAGTTAATATGCAGCACCAGGTAAAGGTTTGAAGACAAATGTCACACCCTACCCTCTCATAAGCTCAGATGACGCTGCTGCTGCCTGGAACTGCGAAGTGATTGAAACTTGAGCCAATTCAATACCTTTTTATAGTTTCCTAGCATTTTATGACAGC
>ENA-UOTX01000793-UOTX01000793.1-compost-metagenome-genome-assembly--contig:-NODE-793-length-29963-cov-7.186241_pt1 | contig 29963 bp, 20 predicted proteins | sample MGYA00238143_ERZ746982 | MGnify/ENA primary metagenome ERZ746982 (study PRJEB28758, sample SAMN06268862) | compost metagenome | isolation source: single cell | place: USA: California, Emeryville, Joint... | reverse complement strand
TTAATAAATATACATAAGTTGCTTGGTTTTCAATCGATAACTAAGAACTAAGCTCAAGTGGCTTGAAATCATCAGCTTGTGAGCCCTACTGGCAAAAGTACGAAGGAATGGAAATGGTATTTTGGAAAGAGTTACGTTGAACTAAGAAAATCGCAATTTTAAAATGGAAATTTGATATTGACCTTTCAAAGCCTGCCTTAGACGACAGAATTTAACTCCTCTCTTTGAATACAAAGGCACGCCTGAAAAGCGGATTTAGCTGGGCATTTATTATAGTGAACAAGGAAATTATGGTCAACTCTCAAAAGTAATCTCAAAATGATATTTCACAGCAGCTACTCCCTCAAAATAAATGGCACCTCAGCAGCTCGAAAGAGTAATCCGGATCAGCATCAACCTACAAAATCAACCACAAGAAGACCCGCCTTCGGATCAAAATCTTCTCAACCTCAACCAAATATTTCAACGAAAGGCACCCAACGCACTCTTCAATTCACCAGAGTGCAGAAGAAAACATAAATGAGCAAGCGCGCCCTATTCAGCATTTAATTATGAAAATCAGCCGCTCGAACAACAAAAAACACCAAAGTATGGACGGCGAATCCACAATGCTAATCAAAAAGCGCCTCTCCCTGAAGAAACTATCAAAAAAATTAATATTCTACGCACCAATAACACTGGAAACATTAGATACGGCCAACCTTCGGTAGAATTCATTCGCACTTCAAAATTTCTCTCAAACATTGTCGAAAAGAAACCAACTTTGGTCGAACCCGTTCCACCCTCAAATCCAAAAGAATAAACTGCAGTCCAGCCAAGAGTTCTAAGGTCTGCTAACAGATTATCTGCATCTGGAGAAAAAGCGATCCTTGTCCACTTCGATTAGGAGTCCCAATTCAATGTTCCTCAGGATCGTCCTCAAAAAGAAAGAGAAACACTGCCTTCACTCATCCTTGACCCCAGATATTCTTACCAGCTTCTAACCCAATCTGGAAGACCCTCAAGGAACTGTAATCCAATACGCTCCCGCTCAAATAACCGAAGGTCAAATTTACAAAGCACCGATCCCCTTTTGTGACTATAAGTTCTTTATTTAACAAAACATGAGAAAAACTTCTCAAAAATGTCACAGGTTACACAAATGATACGTGGATATGCATGTATCCTTCATTGAAAATAAAAAGGTTCTTAACAATCTAGTCATTTAACTCCTATCTTTCATTAAAATCATGAAATTGAGCAGAATCACCTAACGACAAGTGAATTGACAGCAAATTCCTCTATTTATGATACAAGTTCCTGAAAAATACACACAAAAACTCCAAAAAATCTAATTCACTAAGAAAATTCTATAAAAATGGCTGCAGATCCAGCCGCAAAGAGCTTCAAGACTTCTCATAAGAGAATAACGATTCAATTCCCTCCATTAATGCTACATTTAAAGGAAGTAGAAACGAATCCAACTAGGCAATTACATACTAATCTCTCCATGCAATCAAAGTAATTGTCCAAATATCCCTTGTTGTCTTCATTTTCAGCTCGATCCTGAGGAGACTCTATCTGAACTCGGGCTCGTAGGTGCTTACTAGCTCGATTACCTATTGCAAATTCGTGAAAATATTGTGAGGTATCCACAAATGCCATCGGAAGATAAGTCATTCCAGGTCCACCTAGAGGATTAGAGTTCTGAAAGACTCTTGTACGGCCTCCGTTCATTGATTAAGTTTGAAAGATTGACTACTAATTCACGACCAGCACTTAATCTTCGAGTCCAAACATTATCATCTCTTCACATAAATTTTCGAAAAGGCTCGAGCAGAAACTTAGTCTAGTGGTTAGGATCTCGCGTTGTGGCCGTGATCACCTGGGCTCGAATCCCAGTACCGACACTTTTTTTTTGAAAGAATCATTAAAAACAATTTTTATTAAATAAAAATCTGCTTTGCACAGAAAAGAAAAGGAAAAAGGAGCTTAAAAACCTGTACTTCAGCGAGAATCAAAAAAGAAGATATCGCACTGCATCTCTAAATTATTTGTAATGAATGGTATTATTGCCATTGAATGACCCTAGCAGAAGTCGAAGGTACTTCGCAAGAATTCATTAATTACTTATCAAAAGAAGCAGCAATCATATCTTTCCTTTTCTGCATTACAATAAGAATGTTGCGATCGTTATCCTAGCTCCTAAAAACAATACTTTTTACAACGCGTAGTAGTTCTCACATTGAATAATACGAAAAGTTAGATTAGTAGGATCTTTCTTCCCTCTTTTGATTCTTCTTGGCTGGCTTTGTTTTCTCAGCCAACCCTTACTCCCTTAATTTCGTCACGAATTTCTCGAGGCCAATTGAATACTTGCCGCTTATCGCAATCATCCTGCTCAATACTACTACTAAGGAATTCTACTTTGAACTCTCAATTCTCTTCAATATCGATTTTATTACACACCACTACCGATCTTTTATTCGCCAGGGACCCATTCGGGTCATTCTCTAACTCTTTCTGCGAAATTCTATACGTTATTACCAAATCCTCATCAGGTTCGTCCGATTTGTAAATCAACACACTCGTGCGCTCAATATGCCTTAAGTCATGCCCGAGTCCTTTATTTTCATGCGATCTTTCAATCAGCCCTGGGATATGCCAGTGTCATTTCAAAATCATCCAAAAAACGGATTTTGTCTACAGTTAGTGAGAGAGTTGTAAAAGGAAACGACGAAATTTTTGAAAGCGCCCTGGTTAAACAAGCAGTTCAATCTGGTAGGAATTCTAAATTTTCTCCAGGTATTAACTTCTATCCTTTCTCTTTTTTTAAGTGTTTTGTCTTGTCTTGATTTGTCTGCGCTTTTTCTTTTTTTATGAGCATTTGAAATTTGACTCTCGCTTAGATAAAGCAGACAGATATCGCAAGATCTAATAAGTGAATGAACATGAGTGATAAACATTAACAGATTAGAATTTACATTCAGGGGAGGTGTTGCCAGTGTAGAGTACTTTTCCAGTCTTGAAGTCTACAAGTTTTGCTGTGCAATCAGAAGATGCAGACGCGAGCATATCTCCGCTTGGACTCCATCGTACACAGTAGATCATCTAAGGAGTAACACTAGATTATCATTTGTTAACAAATTAAAGAAAATTACCGCAGTGAATGTCACCAAAAGTTTTGACAATCTTAGCTTCTCGCTTGTCAAATATTTTGGGTTGGCGATCCCCGCCACCTGTTGCCAGCAGATTTCCAATGCTCTGACAAACATCAATCCAGTTGGTGTTAGCTTTTTAGAGCAAAAAAATCAGTTTCAAATAAGAAATGTAAGTGAAGGAAATGAAGGAGCAACAAAATTATGATAAATTATAATTACTATCATCGATCAGAATAGAATTCTTGAAAACCAAGGAAATTCATCCATTACGTTGCTTGGTACTATATTGTGAGTGCCATCTCGATTTTCGGTTGAGCTTCACAATGGTACCAGCTTTCGATGTCTCAAAGTTAAAGAGATGATAAGCTATCTTCCCTCCAGCAGGGATTGCACCAAGGATGCTTCGTCGAGAATTATAGATCACGTCTCCCTCCCCAGCGACTAAAGAAGAAGAATAGAATTATTAGAATGAATTTAAGATAAATGATGCTACTTCCTGAAACTTCTCCGAAGGAATAAATTTTATTGATTCGATCTTTCTTGGATATGTCAAATATCTCCAGATTGGCTGCCTTCTCCCAATTGTGCTGGAGAGACACAAGTAATTTCGTGTTTGGTATTTCCTTTACATGCGTCCAACTTTAAACTATAATTAAATCTTGAGGATGACTTGGAGTCTGAATTTTACATGGGTCACTAATTTTTACTCCGTCAAAGTCTGCATATTTTTGCTGCTTCTTGCATTCGGCAATGCTAATCTTATTATTCCAATTTGAGCACCAAGCAAGTAGCATTAAAGTAGTATTTTCTATGTGAAGAAAATTAAATGAATTAGGAGAACAACATCATTCTGTATGATCCTCCATATTCTACCAATATCTGAGATTGGTGAAAAAGTGATTTTCGATTCTTCGCTTTCAGCTTGAATACCTCCTTTCTTCTCTTCTTGCTCAGCGATTTTTTTTCAAATCCTCATGAGAACCTTCAATTTTATCTCTTTTTTTCAATTCTTCATTCGAAGGTTCTTCGGAGGTTAGTCTGAATTCTGTATCGGCTTGAGAGATCTTAGGAGGCTCAGAAGTTGGCTTGGTGTCGTTTGTTGTGAGCATTACTCTTTATTTTACTTAAGATTTAAGAAGGAATTACATTTATTTTAGATTAATGAAACTACTTTTGATTAATGGTCTGAAGACTGTTCACTGATTCATCCCAAATTTGGTTCTCAAATTATACTATTTATGGAACTTGATAACTTCAACAGCTGCATTAACCTTCTAATAGTAGAGGAAACTTACCAAATTCATCATTTAAATAGCACAACAAAAATACCAGTTTATAAATAAAAACTACGCAACAAACACACGTTCTAACTCTTTAGCACTTCTAAATCTTATGGACCAGCTTTCTTGTCAGCATAGACTGTTGAAAATTTGCATCAGTTTTTCGTGGGGTAATTAAGCTAATTTGGCTCTATTCTGCCGAAGAATAGCGAGGGTAATTCGGTAAATAAAGAGCTCCCAGCAATTAAACTCCGTTTATATGAATTCTACGGTAGTATCTTCTAAATACTAAATCTCGAAATTTGAATAAAAAGACTGAATTGAGAAAAAAAGAGAGAGATAATTTGATTATTGGCTCAAACAGTTTTATGCAGTTTGGGCCGATTCAGGTTCATTGAGTAGCAAGCAAGTTTCGCCTTATCTTGTTAATACAAACTTTGTAGACCCAGAGTGGTTTGAGGTGTAGTAGCTCCAAACAAAGAGCAAAGTTTCATTGAAAGTAATTCCTTGTAATCGTCAAAATTATCTGAGTAGTAGTGTGACCCTAAAGATGCATATTAACATATTCCCAGCTATTTATGGCCATCTTCATCTAAAAACCATCTTTTGATTGGCGAGCTGCCACCTGGAGCTTCTCCGATTGTCAATGTGAGTTTTTTCTCAGAAATTAGAGGCTGAAAACTGCTATGAGAGACTTTACTGGCATTAATTTGGATGAATTGAGGTAAAATCATGACTCAGATTCTTTCTCTCAACTTCGAATCAAATTCCGGGTTCATTTTCTTTGGGTTTTTGGGATCAAATAATAATTATTTCTTTGTATCAAGTGTTACTCAGAAGTAATTTAAGGAATTATTGGCTGAAATTCAAAATAATGCTTGGTAGCATGAAAGCTTACGATCAAAATTTACACTTTCCTTATAATTAGCGTAGTGGTTGCTAAGCAAGGTTTCATGCTGGCCCAACTATCTCAGGTGATAGAATTTAGAACTACATAGAAGTATTTTTTTCAAATTGCAGCTTTTGAATTTCTCTCAAAATTTCAGCTTCTTCAGGATTCGGCTTCGTTGGGATAATGACATTAAACGTAACGATATGATCTCCTCTTTCTTTCCCAGAATTCGATTTAGGGATTCCCTATTCGTACGCTTTCACACCAACACCACAATCAAACAATTACCTTGCCAACAAGCCTTTTTTTATATCCATGTTGCGTCCCTCTTCCTAACGTAATCGTTTCTTCACCATACAATGTCTTTACCGAAACTTCAGTCCCTAATACGGCCTATCATAATATATCAGCATTCGTTAATGCAAACTAGTATCAAGATACCTGCGAAATGGTTAAGTACTCTCGTGTATGCACATCAAATCCTTTTCTTTTGAAGTAAGAGTCAGGCTTCAATTTAATTTTAACGAGTAGATCTCCAGGGTTCCCATTATAACTGGCATGACCCTACGCTTAAGATAAGACGCTGGAAATTTTTTGTTTTGTTGTACTTTCCCATTGAGCCGAATCTTATCCCCATGGTTAGCTCCCTTCGGTACTTTAATTTTTTCCCTTTGCTGTTTTTCCGAGATGCCCGCAGCATTGCACTCGGTACAAGGATGCGTGATCACTTGTCCGCTTCCCTGACAACTAAAACACACGGTTTTGATCTTAAATGGACCTTGCCGGTATTTCGTTGTACCTTTCCCATTACAAGTGCCGCATTTTTGGCTTTTATATCCAGGTTCGCTCTTTGTGCCAAGGCAATGGTCACAGTTATCTTGCTTTGTAAATAAGACTTCTTTGTGAACACCTTTGACTGCCTCTTCAAGTGTAATAGAGATAGTCAGCTGTATATCTTGCCCACGTGGAGCCCGATTAGCTGTATTATCATAAAATTCATCAAAATCCACAAAAATATCTTCGAATTTTTCGGCATAACGCTTCTTTCTTTTGGTTTTGGTTTCACCTGCATTGTAGGATGCTCTATGGAATGCATCTCCCCAAAATCCTTCGAATCCAAATCCAAATCCAAATGGGTCTTGCTGGGTGTTGTAGTTAGTCTGATCTTGCTCATCGCCCGTCATGCCAGATTGGTCATACATTTTCCTTTTATTTTCATCTCCGAGGGTTTCATAAGCACTTTTGATATGTAATTTTCAGATAAAGTGATGATTAGTGGATCATATGTACTTGTTGATTTCAGAAAATTTTTCTTTGGCATTGCTCGCTGGGTTTTTGTCAGGGTGATACTTCTGAGCAAGCTGAAAGTAGGCCCGTTTGATGTCTGCTTGGCTTGATCCTTTCTCAACACCCAAAATCTCTAATGATTGATGGTTTTAAGGAAAAGTTGTGAGTAAGTGTGTACGATATAGATTCTTCGCGGTGCTGAAGAATGAAGATGGTTTGTGGAAATTTATTCGGGAGGTTTGGGCAAGAGTTTTCCCAAGAGGACCAAAAATGAACTGCGAAATTATCATCTCACCGAATAAATTTTAAATAATGACTTGATTGAAACTCGAGGTGTTTCCCAAACGGACCCTTACTTTAAGTTTTAAATAAAGCTCCTTCAATACTCAGCGACTAAGACGAAGCACTCGTTCAATCCTTCAAGATTTTTAATAATTGCTGCTATTACAACGCATAATAATCTCAATATTGAATCTTTTCCCCATGAATGAGAATCGAAATACTCTTCTAAAACTATTGAGCAGACAGGGACTCAGCTAATTGATCGGATATGTATGTGCTGTAGCATAGTAAATATTCAACATAGACGATTTCTTTCTCATCGAGATTGCTATCAATTTTTGTCTGTCAAAATTAATTTGATAAATCTAATCAGAGCATGTCAATAATTCCAAAGCGCACTTTCACAGAATTTATTGTTGAAGAAGATGTCGAAGACATCGAGGCCGACTTAATAGAAAAGAAGCAGCTCGTCCAAGACTTCAGAAACCTTTCGCTTGAAGATAATCCATTTAAGAGTAGCAATATTAGAGTCAACTCTAGCTCAAATCCGTAATTTTCTGTCCATTTTTGTTCCTAACATATGATCAAGCAGCGAAAACAGCGAGAAGTCAACTAAATCTTCAAAGAAGTGCGCCGAGAAGAAGAGGAAATCAAAGCAACACAAAGAAAAAAAGCTGTCAGAGAAAATTTCCGACATGGCAGTACTTCCTTTTTTTTACGAACCAACAATCTCGTTCAATCATCTGCTGCCTATCCTGATGAAAAAGAACCACGATTTTGTAACGGATTTGATAGCGAAAACGCCCACATAGTAAAGATAATAGATTGTGAGATTGATTGAATATGTTTTAGTGAAAATGCGTTAGTACCCTACATAGATCATGAAGCAGAATTCAAAAAAAGAATGAAGAACAGCGAAGATGCTCTGAAAAAACCAAAACAGATAATCAAGCCGAATTCCATGGAAATTGTTGAAGAGAAGGAAGAATTGAAGCAGGAAAATTTGTAGTTGGAAGCCACTCAATAGGTTTTTTCAAAATTTTTGGGAGCTATGTAACTTGAATATGTGCTCGTACACTGAAGTTATGAGCCTTCACTGCTCCTATGTATGTATTATCGCGATTGAGAATCGCATGCAATTTTTTCACTTTGAGAAGTTTGCTTTGGAATTATATGTTGATCTCGAATGTGCTTATACCTTTATATTGCTCTTAAATGTTCTTAGTCCATTAGTCAATGATATCTGCGCAATTCAAAAAGATTTTTCAAGTTGCTATTCTCATAAAATTAAGAAAGAGCGATAAGTGGATATTCAGGCTTCCAAACCAAGAAAAAGAGCGAAAAACGGTTTGTTGCTATATGACATCTCAATCAGTCTATTTCTGTTATTAAACCATCAGAGGGCACATAGGATATCGACGATGGATCTTTGCATTCGTGATGATAAATGTTTGATTCGTAACTTGAAGCGCAGTCTAATGAAAGAGAATCAGCAATTCTTCGCATAGTATCGTTACTATAGCATTTCTCACAAATATATTGACTAACAATGTTTAAATCAATAAGTTACAGCTCGAGCCAACTATTCTTTTTTAAATTTTTAACAGGCTGTTTTATTAAGCACTTTTTTCTTTTATTAGCACTGACGATATAATTACTGCTGCACAGATGAGCCAAGACATCACAGCACCTATATTCGATGACAGTCCTTGCTTCGGGACCAAAGAGCTTTGCCTTAGCAAGGAGGACTCAGAAAAATTATTTGCGATTCCAATTTCTCGAGAAGATAATAATTTGGAGCTCCAATTAGATGATTTCAGAAAAAATTCCAACGAAATCAGCGAGTTTTTAGGCATGAACGAACCATCGACGACCTCAAGCGCGAAATTCCAGAAACCTAAAGAGTTAGACCTTGAAGACTTTAAAGAGCCGGATATTCTAAACTTAGTTGACATGAATGACGGGATTAAATCTCTAAGGGGCTGTTTATCTAGCAAAATGTCTCAGAGGAAAATGTTTTTCAAAGATGATGAGGATACAAAGCAAGATGAAACGAATAAATCAATCGAAGAAGACTTCCCAGTTGAAAAGCCTGAGGAGGAGGAGAATCAAATAAAACAAGCCATTGATGAGGAGGAGCAAATCCAAAACCAAAAGACACTGCATGTATTTCAAAATAGCTATTTTTTTGAGGATACCGTTCAATTGGAAAGCCAGCCCAATGGCGAAGGGCCCATTGTTTCAAAAGTGGACTCGATTTTTCAGGACTCTAGTGAAGAGAAGGAGGCTGATCAGGGCTCTGTAGAGGAAAAAGAAGAGGATATGAACGGTAATTTGCCAGCAGTACTTCCCTTTGACAGAAATTATCTAGTTGATGAAAATATCGATCACAAAATACCGATACCACAGATTTCAGTAAGGGTTAGGCCGTTCGTGCCTGAGATGAATGATGAAGAGAAACTAATCTCAATCACTTCGGTTCCGACTTGTAAAGGGCATCTAAAAAAGAAAGCTCTAGTGGGATGGGATGTAATTTGCCTTCCATTGAACTATTTTGGAAATAATTCACGGGTAATTAGACGAAATGGGCGCAAGTGCAGGAAGGAAAATTGTTGTATTATACTACAAAGACACCGCAAAAGCTTCAAGGATGCATTGATTTCAGGCTGGTACCAGCAAGTGTACAGGTATGATTCACTCATTTCTATGAAAGGTTATTAACAGTACGATCTGGTAGATTTTTGGGAATCCTGTGGCTTCGTCAGTCTTCAAGTTGATTTGATCAGACTGTTCCTCAGTTAATTAGTTTATTAGGATTTTGATCAAAGGCTCCACGAAAATTTTTCATTTCAAAGCAAATAATAATCAAGAAATGCATTGCTGGGTCAGTACAATCAGAGCTCAAATAGAGGCGGCGTCACGTGCCATGGTAGAATCAAATTTGCCGCTGGCAAAGAAATTTTGGCACGTAATGCAATACACTCTGAATTATGTGAGCATACCCGCGTTTACTCTATAGTTTCAAAGAATTTCGACTGCGGAATTTGAGTCATTGGCCCAGACCGGCGATATTCTTCTTTTTAAGTAAAGTTATCGTACTATTCGAACCTTAATCTTCTGTCATTCTCCAGGTCCAAGGCCTTTGTAGCAAAGATACAACGATCAGTCACTCGCAGTTCTTATGGTAACACTTTTCAACTACAATGCATAATTTACTGACTTCCGAAAACTTATTAGATCATGTTGCTATGATATACAAAGATAGATTTGGTCAAGTAATTCTCTTTGAATCCACTGGAAAAGAAGGCGTTGGTCTATGCCGATGGTCAACTTTCATGTTCAATGATTGGCAGAATCTCTACCAACGGTACCTTCTCTACGAGATCTTGCAGATAATGAATTTTGAAATGAAAAGGATGGTGTTTAGGAAGCTTGAGATGGTGCGCAGCTACGACACTACGCGAACCGTGGAGGAGTTTATCAAGGTATTAAATTATAAAAGATATTGATTGTACCATTCCTTTCATGGTCGATAGAGTGCAGTTGGAAAAAAATATAAAGTGAACCCTGCTAAGCTCATGAAAAAATACTCCTCGGCAGAAGAGCAAACCTACTTTTGCTCAGAGCTGATAGCATCGTGCTATAAAAAGTTAGGCTTATTGGATCCAAGTATCGCATCTTCACAATATTGGCCTGGTAAGAACGTTTCATGCATTCGAAAACTAACTGATTGCTGGGCTTACAGGAAGTTTTTCTTCAGAAAAGAAACTGAATTTACTCAAAGGTGCAACGTTAGGGGATGAGATGCTACTTGATTTCAATTTATAAAAGCGAAAACGATAATCAGTTGAGCTAGTATTGGATTCGTTGGAATACTGCTATTGGAATTAATCTAGATTAGCGAAGGATAGTTATTTATTTATTTCGTTGTTGAAGAATGAAAAATGAGGTTCCTGGCGATTCTGTATATGAAAGTACATGTATTAAATGATCTATCACTTGTTTGACTAATAATAAATCTCCTCATCTATTTGAGAAATCTTTTCTGAACATGACATGAATATTGGAAAATTGCAGTCGGGCTTTTAGCTACCAATAAATTGAGACTCGAGAAGAATAAAAATTAATACTACGGAAAAAGCCCTGAAAGTCTTTCTATTTAATGTTCATTCATCAATTGGGCTTTATTTTGTCTTCGCAAGCGTTTTGATGAAGAGTTAGATGTCATATGGCAAAACCAATCGAAGTTGAAACAAACAGGTCGGTACTATCATTTATCATTCGTCAATAAGGACTATTGTTTCTTTTCATCTCAGAATGCTTTACACTTCAAAGCTGTTTACTAAGATAAGAATTGCCTTCTCGCATTTGATCACATGCACCTTGATTTACATTCATTTTGTATCAACATATACAAGAATTCAATACAGTAAATTAAAGATGTCATCATTCACACAAATTGGTCCTGAAGATCTCCTCCATTTCTTCGGCATTTTTCGTTATCGGTTTCATTTTTTCCGCATCTTTTTCGATAACGAACCTCAAATCGTTCCGAATGTCCTTCAATAAACTATATAATTAAACACGATAAAACTTAATCACACATACACCAAGCTTGATGAACATCGCGCCTTTCTATAAGAATTCGAAATCAAGCGGAGTAAATAATCCATAAAACACACTCGCCCTTACCGTAACATTTCTACTTAGCTTGAAGAAATCTCAGCAATCTCTTACAAGACAACTGACTCACATCATAATGAAAAAAGCGTTGCCTACCTGCTTGTTACGTTTGAAAAGAATTACAACAAAGTCAGGTTAAGAACTCTCAAGTCTTCTTTTGTGCGCTTGCAAGGAAAATTCAATCAGTACCTTCGTCAGAAGATCGCAGTGGCAAAAATCTATCGGATGATCAAAAATAACCTCGAAGCCAAAAAACTGGATGCTTTGAATAAATTATGTGATGCAATTCCTAAACTCAGCGACTTTTCAGAGCGATCAAAGAAATTCTTGACTGATAAGCTCCCGCGCGAAGAAGGACCGTCTGATTTATATGAGATTTTTAACTCATATCTGGCAGATAAGACGCCTAAACAACATATCACAAGAGAATCGATTGATAAAGCGTTTGCAGCGAAAAAGATAGTAAGCGCAGTGAATAGTCTGGTACACAACTCCAGGGCGAAATTTGATGCATTTAGCGCTTTAAAACAATTGATATTTATGAAAAAGCAAGAGAAATCTTTCAGTTTGGACATCTCGATACCGTACGTAAAGAGCATGAACTCGAAAACTGACACGAAAGACGAATTGCTAAAGGAAAAGTTTACGAACGCAGTGAAAAAATTGAGTGATCTGATTTTTCAACGTAAAGAATCGGCATTTTATCAATTGAAAACACAAGCAGCTTTGCCGAACACCCCTAACTCCAGCAACGGGGTCGGTACGCCAAGAAACAGCTATAAAGCAAGATTTTCTAATTTTTTTGAATCGCGACGCGCGCGGAAAATGAAGTCTCAGGACGAAGAAACACCTAGAGGAGACGGCGTTGATAATAGTTTCGGATCCATTAAGAGCCAAGACAATAACCCAGAGCATGACACCATCAATTTAGACAGCTCCGGTGGTGGAGTCGAGCTTATCAGAGCGTCATCAACTACTCCTGCTGCTTTTCCAACGCGTCTGTCTTCTTTTTCTCCCTTCAGAGCTCAATCAGAGCTTTCTGCAGGAAATCATGACCGAAAATCTTCATTACCGTCGAAGTTTAATGGAAAAACGAATAAAAGAGCTAATCTCACTACTGAGAGTGAAGGGACGGAGGAGAGATCAGAAAGAGAGAGCATGATAGTCGAAAGACTGAGTAAATTAAACAAGATCGTGCTGGGTCAAGCTGCAAGCTTCAAAGATAAGAAGGTTGAGAAATATCTGCGCTATGAGCATACATGCTATCAGATAGTGAGGATTTTCAAAGGAGCCTTGAAGCGAGAGTTGTACTATTCGTTTGAGAATTTGAAAAATTTGGGCAAGTATGATTCTCAAACGCAAAAGAGAATGGTGAGGATTATTAACCAATGGAAGGGGCAGACAGAAAGGAAAATTCATAAATATTTCCTGTTGTGGAGAGATAACGCGAAAAAGAGGCAATTGAGCTTAAATATTTTGAGAAAACTAGTTTCGGTGTTGACTTCGAGAAGAAATGGCACTATAGAAAAGGCGTTTTTAAAGATTCAGCTTTGTGCAGTGGCCGCAGGGATTCAACCACAAACACATGCTCAAGCCTCATCCAAAAGAAATGTAGCTAAGAGGAGAACTTCAGCTAGAAAAATAGATGCAGTGGAAGCGACATGTTTTGCGTTGATTATTGAGAAGTTAGTGAGATTACATCGCAGCACAGAGCTCGCTCATGGTTTTAGAGCAATGCAATCGCTATGGAAAAGCTCAAACTCAATGAGAGATAAATCGAAAATAGCAGACGGTGCTGTGAGAATTCGCAAAGTGATTGCTAAAATTGCTTATAAACCGTGCTTTAAGAAATTTAAAAGAGTTTTTCTTGAAGCAGTCTCTGAAGATTCAGAACCTGGCTCAAATCTCCCGTCTCCAAGAAAAATAGAAAAATCATTTAAGGAGTCTCAGTACTTTGAAGGAAAAACGGCAAATGTAAATGAGCTTGGTCTAAGTGGTGGCAAGGTTATTCATAAGGACGACAAGAGAGGCCTGAATGGCTCTTTAGCACACGAAACGCCAACGAAGAAGACCCAAATGAAGAGTAACTCTATCAATGAGAGCAACAAAAGGGAAACAGAGCAACCCAGAAATAATTTCGATGGTAATAATTTCCAGATAAATAAAAGAGACTCTCTTTTAGAGAAAGGGAAAGCGCTAAATCTTAAACATGACGGTAAGATTTGGAAGAAGGAAATCAAGTATAGTGATGTTGAAGAGAAGTTTGAAAGGGAAAATAACAGGCTGTCCGCAATTAAAAATTATTATCCTTCCAATGAGGAGATATCAGAGGGAATAGCAGAACAAATTGAGTGTCTTCGTATAGAGAATCAGAGAAGCACTTATAGTACTGAAGAAGAGTGGTCTGATCAAACGAAAGCGGAGTTAGAGTTTATAAACCATGAAAATGAAATACTGAGGGAGCAACTGGAAAAGCGGGGCCGAGCTAAAGTTTCATCAAATCCTCTGCTTGTGAACAATTACTTCTCAAACCATATCGAAAGGCTCGGGTTTGGCCATGAACAAGATCAGGGTCACGAATCTGAGGCTTTAATGCAATACACGTCGATTCGGAATGGTGATAAAGGAAGTTCAGCAGCGGAAAAGAGGCTTAATGCAGCCAATGTGAAAGACGTCAGATACACTGAAGAGGGTGAGATAAATGTCCAAAGAGAAGAGATACCAAAGATTTCATATAGTTCTAAGAACGAAAGCGCACGAGGAATTGTCCAAAAGCATCATCAATTATCGAGGAGACGTTTAGAATCTTTAGAAAAATTCCTGCAACTGATAACAACAAAGCTAAATAACAATAAAAAACAAGCTCTGAAAGCTCTCAAGGCCTTTAGCAACGTAAGATTGAGGGAAACTCAGCAAAATAACTCTGAGAAACTGCAGATGTTCAATCCTCACCAAAGATCCGACTCTCAGGATCAAGCTCTGCATCACCAGAATGAGAAAATACAGGTAAATCTAGTTGCTTCATTGAATATTTTAATTTTCGAAATTACAATTAGTACATTTACGAAGCTTCAATTCCACAAGAAGGAGCGAGAAGTAGCATGCAATCAAATACTGCTCAAATCAATGGGAAAGGTATGAATTTTTTCCTCATTACCATTACAATTAAATCGAAAATAGCTTTCCCTAGCAATGAAGTTCAGAGAAATGAAGGAGAAATTGCTGAAAAATTCCCAGAAAGAGAGAAAATTTCGCTTGGTTCTGAACAAGCATGTTCACTCGAATATTTGAACGAGCAGAATTTTGTGTATCAAGGTCAAAGAATGAATGTACTACCTCCGAGCCACAATTTCCCGCAGATTCAAGTTGAGCAAAATATCTTCTCTGGATCTGATGATGGTCATCTGTTCCAATCAGGCAGCTCTCAAAATCAAGCCCATAGAGGGCAACGTTACCATGAGCAGTACCGATCACCAGACAACAGAGCTTTCACTGAGGTCTCAGGAAATGATCGTGGTGAACCGCCATTTCCAAGTAGCACCCACGCTGCTTCCAAAGAAAATCTTCGCACACTATTTCCGGAGCCAGAAGTGGAGAGGAAGCAATACCAATCGAAAGAAATTTCGAATACACAAACAGATGAGCAGAATGGTCCTACAGATCAGCTTCCTCCAGCTGAGAGTTCAAGAACACAGACCTCAGAAGATGTAGAAGACATTCGAAAACCTTTGCACACTTTTGGAAATTTAGATCGGTTTCAAACTCTGGATTCTGAGCAGAGAGAGAACCACCCTCTAGAAAGCGCTCGCTTTAAAGGAATGATAGATCCTGAGAGAGAATATTTTTTTGGTAATGAGCAAGGACAGTTGATATCCACCAACACTCAGCTTCAACAAGCTCAACATGAACGTCTAGCAGATGGTCAGGAAGCGCATAGACCCGCCAGTAACGTTGGTAGACAATTTGAGCACTATGAAGGAACAAGAGAAAATTTCCGAGAGTCGCAGAGTTCTTCTGAGCGATCAATGGATTCCAGACGGCAATCTCAACCAATTGTAAGCTCCAGCAAGCAGGATGTTCCTCAAATGAGAACCTTTCAAGAGAGTGACCAATTAGAGTTTGAAGAATTAAACAGAAAAGCTCAGTCATCTACTGAACGATCACTGGATTCTAGACAGCAATCTCAACCAATTGTAAGCTCCAGCAAGCAGGATGTTCCTCAAGCGCGAACCTTTCAAGAGAGTGACCAATTAGTGTTTGAAGAAATAAGCAGAAAAGTTCAATCATCTATGGAGCGTAGGTTTGATGTGCCGAAAATTACACTCAATCAGTCCAAGAGTTCTACTCAGCTGTATACGTCTATTAAAGATAAAGATACTTTGCATTTACCAGCAAACACTCATAAAGAACAGACATACTCCTCAATGAATAATGATAGAGCAGCAGATCATTTTCTTGGCAATAGTACTAAATCCACAAACCCAGAGAATGTCAAGTTTGGATCACGAGCTTCTGGAAATTACCCTCAAGAGGGTGTGGCTATTTATGATAATGCTCAGGACTTGTCTTGTTCTTCAGAAAACTCGACCTCTCGAAGTCAGAAAAGAGTCTTTCAGGGGCAATCAAGCAGCAGAAAGCAGATTGAATCACCTGAAAGTAGCAGCAGGCTCTACAATCCACTCTCGAGTCACCAAAAAGAAGAATATGGCATGGCTGCTTTCGGAAAAGATCAAATGACACTTCCAAACTCAAAAAGTGGTTTAGCGCAAGATGTTTTTGCTAATTTGAGGAATCTAGTTGAACTTCCCAATCAGCTGAAGAAGAATCCCTTAGCAAGTCAAGTAAATGATGAGTACAGGACATCGCAACTGAATTCATATAACGGCGCCATAAACGCCTCGAAGAATCCCCTAGCAAGTCAAGTAAATGATGAGTACAGGCCAACGCAATTGAATTCATATAAAAACACCATAAACACTTCGAATAATCCTTATCAACGTGTTATGAATCGCATTCCCGAAGAGAAGTTGCATTCTACCCCGCAAAACTCCGCCACGTCAAATTACAATACTATTTCACAATCTAATGGCTCCCAATCGCAAAGAATGATGCCTCAGTACCAGATAGAGAACGCCAAAATATCAACTCAAATCTTATCCCCTCGAAATGAGCCACGCTTGAAATTTTCATTACAAGAGGATAAACCTGCTGATAAGAGAGGAGGTTCGCTTGATTCACAAAACTTAACCAACAAAGAATTCAATACTGCACCACCAAATGAAGGAAATCTCAGCTCTAATCAACAGCAAGAGAAAGCACCGACTAAATTGCAAGAGTTGATCAATTCAACTGAAGTATCGAAAAGACCAGAACATGAGAAAGAGTTCAATTCAAAATTGTTGAAGCAGACCAAGTCAATTTCTACCTTAAATCTGCATGGTAATCTTCCTCATGGTGAGTCTTCCTCGAGGCACGCGACCTCAGAAGGAAATACAAACACAGCGGAATTCGTAACTCTTGTGACAGAGCCGGGTGGCCCTGAGAGCGCGAGGCTGAAACTACTTAGCCCTCTTGAACTTCGCAGGATGCTCGAAATGAGTCGAGTGCCCTCCGAGCTGAATTACTCAAAATTTTTAGATTCAAACCAGCCTCCAGGAAGTCCTAGAAGAGATTTCGATACCCCTCATCCTCCGATGCTCAGGCTCAAAGATTTAGATAATAAGATCCAAAAATATAAAATTCCTTCTCCAGAAAAACAGCCAAATCACTCAGGTGTTGCAGAAAGAGAAAAGCTTCTTACGACACAACGAACCCGCGAAACTATACACCATGGAGAAATTGATTCCAACAGCCAAGAGAAAGAGGAATTTCAAACAGATCGCATCCCAATGAATACAAACAGAACATTAGCGACGACCGAAAGGACTTATCATAAATATCTTATTCATGATGAGAAAGAAAGCGTAGCTGGAACCTCAAACGATTTTACTAAAAGAGGTAAATTTGTTGTGTATTTCAATGCTCTGAAATAATAATAATGTTCATTAGAAAACGAATATCAACTCAAGCAACGGAAGAAAAACTCGAATCAACGACCTCAATTGAAACTCAATCTAGAACCTGTCCTTGCTGGTCGTTCAGCTCAATCAGGAGTTAAAATTAGCAAAGATATCCAAACTGAGTCCGCGAATCCAGCAAGCATCTCGAAAGAAACTGATAAAAATTTATCTGATCTGCTATGGTCGACAGGGCGTGGGAAAGAGCCGTTCAAGAACGCTTTTGCTTTAAAAATAGCAGAAATTTATGAGATGAAAGGAGCTGGACTCGATACTGCGAAGAGTAGCACAAATAGAAGTAATAAGGAAAAGCAAAGCAAATTGCAGTTGTTTGGAATTTCATCAACAGAGAAAGATCAACCAATGTAGTCGTTAAGTAATATTTCTGAGAATTTATGTTTTGTTTCTAAGGTCTCATTGGACGCATTCTCCTTCAAATAAGATGCTGCTTCACAAGCATCGGAGTTCCCATACGTCTATGCTCTTTCCTAAACAAGAATTTAAGCTGGGTGAAAGGACCTATTCAAAACCATCACTTCCCGCATATTATAGTGAAGACAGCACGACGGAGTGTTCAGTTAGCTCTCCAAAATATTCTTCTGCACAGCTTAGTCGCAAAGGTAATGCTCAAACTAATCTCTCGTGATTGACACAATATTTCTTAGGAACCGCGCCAGATCTTAGAGGATACTTACCTATGTATGGCGAGAATTCGATTGAAGGTATACCTGAGAACGCCGATGAGCAAACGAGCAATTTTCCAACTCAACGAAGCTCGAAAGAGTCAGTGCAATGCAATAAATGGGATCATTGCTCCAATAAAAAATGCACCAATTGTGGGAAGGTGATAAAGAAATCAACAGTTGTGGAAGTTCAAAGAATGCCAGACTCATTTAGGAACCTTAAGACTGAAGGTTCAGTGCCGAATTCGTCAAAAAATTTTAAAACTGTAGGAAATAAAAAAGGACAGGATCCAAAAATCACAGCCTTCACAACCAAAATGACTAACGTCAAATCTTCATACACAACAGCAGCAAAAAGTAAATACTATTGAGAAGAATTTGTCTGCTCTCTAGTCAACTCTGTTCATATTTTTGGGTAAACTGATTTTGCTTATATACTGTTTCATCGTTCAAACTAATATAAATTCGAGTCTTCTTCTTCAATTTTCAATATATCATCATTCAAAACATACTCGTTGCATCTCTCAAGGCGATAGCTGCCACAGCGAAATTGATTCACAGAGTTTCATTCGTTACTTCATATAATTTAATCCTCATCTGGCTTGGAAGTGAATTCATGGAAGCACTATAGTCATCTTGATAATTTGCTCCGTTCCCGTTTTGAAGTAACTCTCTAGAGAAAGACATCAAGTAAAAAAGCATGGTTTTTTAACTGAAAAAACATAATCATTATTGCAATTCATTTCAAAATCAATCGAAAATACTCATTCACTATCTCTTTTGATCTCACACTTATCAATTCCACTTCATATTAAAACTATTGAGAGGCATTATATACTTTTACTTTACAGAACACAAATTTTCAATTCATTGCAAGAAGAAATTGATTTACATATTGCTATCTAATCTCTACGATTGAAGTGATAAGGTATTAGAAGAAAAAAAAGAGAAGTATCTGTTTTTTTCTCTCAACAACCCCTCTACGTTGCACCCTTTCACTCGTCACAGCTTGCCATTCAGTAGAATGGTCTACATTTTTCTTGATCAGCTCATCCATGTTTAATTTAATTAAGTAGATAATTGATTTTATCGACTTGTAAGAACATTACAGCTCATTATCTTCAGTAACAACCTCGAAGATGGATGAAGCTTTTCTATCGGATCAAGCTCGTCTCGCTAGGCTAAAGAGAGTAGAAACTCCCATGAAAATCTGTGACTACATCGCTGCAATAATTGGTGTCTCTGGAGTTCTCATCATGGCACCTGAGGTTTATTCAACTCGATTTCTTTGCCTTACCATCTCACCCTACCTTGCAATAGAGCTCAGTATACTTCGATAATCTTCAATCCCAGCTCCAGCCGACGTATGATTGTTTACTTGCCAACAACAACAATTTCAAATTGTGCAAATTTTCTGTGGTAAGCTTATCTCCTCAGCCGCCTTTGTTAAATTCCACAAGAAAAACGTTCCCGAGCAGCCTTATGCGTCGTTCTTGAGAGCCTGTGTATCACTTGGAACAATAGTAACCGGTAATGCCTTTCTCATAGCAAACTATTTCAAACTCTTTCATGCAGAGATTTTCTTAGTCGTGCGTTACGCTATTCTTGTTAAATACCGTAAAATACGAAAAGAAATTCGGATGAACGGTAATAATAATTAATTGCCATCGATGATGAGCGCTTTTAGAAACACTATGTCGCTCTCGGATGAAATGGCTGCTTATTGTTGAGATGATTTTTATTGCCATGCATTTGCCTCCCTATGTGAACTATACTTGGATCGGAGTTCAGCAAGGCAATCCACTCACTTACACGTAACACCGATTTGAAAAATAACACTAGTCTTATGGTTTACATCAACAGGCTGGATACATTGTTCACGATCGTTTTGATATTCCGTGTTTATCTCATAGCTCGCGTTGTTGGTCTTTATTCTATTTGGAACAACGATCGAGCTGTCGAAACATGGTAGCTGTTATTTCCTCAAACCCATTAGTTAAGCTTCCACAGCAATGAAAATGGCTGCGAAGGAGGGCCAATGTTTGCACTTAAAGCAGAAGTAAAGACAAGACCATATATGATTACTGGCTCTGCGATGGTGATCTTTATATTTGCGCTGGGTTTCGCGACAAAAATATTAGAACAGTGAGGCATTTTCACAGGCAAGTACGTGATTTACTTTGAATTAGACCATATCAATATGTCTCTGGGCTGAGCTGGGACTACGTATGGAATGGGTTATGGTGTATCATTGCTGTGATGACGACTGTCGGTTACGGAGATTATTACCCGAGAACGCATTTAGGGAGGGGCATTACTATCATTGCTGCTGTAATCGGAGCGGTATTTGTTTCTTTGATGGTTGTCGCTATGGCCGACTCCTCAAAGTTCGATCAGGCTGAGCAAAGGGTGAATTTAATATTTGCATTGTGTGATTTACTCTGTTATCTCTTTCTTGTCATCAGGCTTTTGACAAATATAAAAAGATCGAGGAAGTGAAAACTCTTCGAAAGCAATCTATTAGAACTCTCGCCGCGGCTTATCGCTTGCACAGGAAGATTCAAAACGGGGGCGAATCAAGATATAATTTGAATGTTGGAGCAGAAAAACTGAAAAGCAATCTGTTAGAATTTAGAACATTGCGAAAGTAAAACATAATCCACCTAGTGCAATGAAAGCTAAACTTTTTTCTTTCTCTCTCTCATTAGAGCGTTCGTCACAGGAGAGCTTTCAACGCCATTGGACTACCTGTGTGATACATTTCAAGAAAAACTTAACGCGAGACTGGACAAGATGTTTTATTTTGGTGTATCATTGAAAAAGATGCAAAGCAGAGCTAAAAACCTCGCCGTAATTTTTATTGACTCATCCCAAAAATCTGAAAAATAATCATTTAGATGTGTCAACAAGCAATAGCAGATTTAGCAGATAAAGTATATAGTCAGACACTGATATTGAAAGGGGAGATGGAAGGGAATCACGAAAAAGTTAAGATAAGGCAGACATTAAAGCCGAAAGAAACCGAAGCGTTGCAAAAAGATGAGATCATTGACGTTGAGAAGATCATCAATGAACAGAAGGAATTATTTGCGCAAGCTCGCAAAAAAGAGGAGGAGGCGGCTTCACCGAGAGGGAAGAAAGCCGCCATGTCTCCAAATAATACGGTAGAAGCCATGTCGCCTCACCAAACGAAGAATGCATCTGGTTTTAACTTCATGAATGGAACACAGAAAAGCCAAGGAAAACCTTCAGATCAAACGATGGCTGACGGTCTGGCTGTTTTAGCAAAAGCAACTGCTAAAACAAACGCTATACTGGCTCCCAGTGGTCAGGTATCTCCTTCAGAGTCTCCAAAGCAAAGTCCGAGAAGAAAGACAGTGACTATCGAAGAAAGCCCTATAGACCGCGCAAATAAACAACCGACATTCCTTCCAAGCCCTAAAATTGAAATTACTATTAACTCTAATGTGAGAGAGCCAAGGCAAGTACAAAAAACACAAAACACTTTAGAAAACCCTACGATGCCTAGACCCAACCAAAATCAGGAGAGTCAAAGAGAGTTGCTCTCACCAACTCGGAAGCCTGAAGCTAGTGCTGCACAATCTAAGAAACCAGGCAGGCAGATGATAGGAATTCCAGATAGCGAAACCTTAAACAACTCTCCTACGAATCCTACGAAGAAACTAATGACTAGCCCAGGAAGACCCATCAATCCAGATGACTTAAATTTCGAAGCCTCTTTCTCAAGAAGACCTGATGATAGTATGCGCGGCCTAAAATCTCCTATGGAACGGTTTATTGAAAGCCGAATCCAAGCTACTCTAGGCACCTTGCAAGATGAAGATACCCCTGTTAGAAAGGCTGAAGTTGTTCCTACGGTCAATATGGTCAAGAGCAAAACACCTGAAAATCAGCTACGAAAGCAAGACTCTATCAAAATCGATAAACAAATCAATCCGCAAGAGCCAAATGCAAAAGAATCTTCACTTAGCCCTGTTATTAACGCGATGCCACGTCAAGTCAACAGATATGATGTGCCAGTCCAAACGCAGCCTTCGAAAAAGCAGGAACTAATCCAGAAATTCGCGCCGAAAGACGATATTCTTCCCTACTGGATAAGTAAAACTAATGAGGTTAAGGTGAATCAAAAGCCACCTCTCTTAAGCCCAAGCGAGGGATTCAATCTTGCGGTTAAACCTCAATTTGGATTTGGAAATGAGGACACATTACGCGGCGCGAGGGCGTTTCTCTTCCCTAAAGAAACTAATCCATTGGCGAGTCCGCCGAATGTTGTGAGATATGAACGAGCTCGAAATAAAGATACGACGAATTTTGCAGCCTCGAATAACCCAAACAGCAATCTCACTCAAGAACCATCTGCGAGGTTCCGTGAAACTCCTGCTTTTGTTTTGCCAAATCCGACAGCTCAAGCATTTATGAAGTCTCGGTCCAGGGCTCAAGCTCCAAATTTGTCAAAGCTTCAAACTCAACTGAGTACAGTGCTGAATAAGCAATCGAGCCCGACAACGAACAATAGAGGTCCTGAGCCATTTAAACCGAACCAAAATGAAAAGAATAACATTTTTCCATGGGAAAAGCTGCTTGGCCTTGGAAACCCGAAATTGTAAAATTATCTCATTGATTTATATGTTTGAAATGATTTTGATCATAGGAGTAATCTCAAAGATGATCCGTTGGGGATCAAACTCGCAAAGAGTCCGAAGTATGTTTAGTTGAATTATTTTAGAGTTTAAAAAACAAACGGTAATCAAAAGTACTATCTGTATTGAGAGACTTCTTTTCTCTTTTTATTCAATTCAGTGAAATAAACTTTTTTCAATTTTTTCAATTATGTTTGAACGTGTAAATATTTGAAATACTCAAGTCCAAAATTCGTTACAGATTTTGGTTAGAAATTAAAGAAATGCCCTGTGTGATTTCATGAATAAAAGTTTTTAAGTTACCTCTTTTAATAAGAGTTATTTCAAAGACAGAAGCCAGCCAAACTACCACCCATAAATGATGTTGTAGCTGTTATTAGACCTTGATGAGATCCAAAAAGCCGCTTTGAAATATTTGCAAACTTGTTAGAATTCATACAATCAGCATATGACTTCAACATGACTTAGTTTCTGGGTTAAAAGAAGTGCATTGAAACTTTATTATGGGAAAAACCTCCTTTCTTTCGAAAATTTTGTAATAAAACAGTTATATAAATCAGAGTTTTCCAATAGTATTTATCAATAATTTTATCTCCTGTATCTCGCGACTCACATAATCGACAGGCTCACAATTGCGTTAAATTGTTTATGACTTCCGTGTCTCATCACCAAGAAGAAGCAAGGCCTAAAATGAGTGTCTCCGCCGGAGATAACCCATTAGACTTTGCGATCACTGAATTCGACGACGGTTTTTACCAAGGGTACTACCATGGAGACTTACCCGATGGAAAAGGAATCATTATTTATAAAAACGGCGACTGCTACTTTGGTAACCTTATCTAATGAACTCTCATTCACAAAACTCTGCAGGCGAGCTCGACCACAGCGTCATGAAAGGGAACGGCTATTTCTTTCCAGCGATGGGAGGCGTAATTGAAGGGCAGTTTGAAAATCATTATGCAAACGGGTTTTGTACGGTTACTTTTGGAAATGGAGACCATTACAAAGGATTCTTACGCAACGGGCAACTACATGGCAAAGGTATCAGGTACACATCAGCGACAAACGTATGGACCTACCAAATATACGAAAACGGCAAATCTATCCACGAATTATGTCGAGGAGACGGAGAACCTGTGAATATAGGTTTGTGAATCCTCTGTCCTCGATGCTATAACAAATGGTTTTTGATGTAGAGCTGAATATCGAAACTGATGGACTAGCCATTACGAGTCTGAGATTCCCTGAGGAAATGAACTTGTCTGAGAGTTATGAGGTATGGAATTCCCCTTGAAAGCGGCACATAATTGTATTTTACGCGGATGTCTACAGGGTCAAATGCAAAGCGGCCTCAGATATGGTCTTGGGATCATGACTTCAACAGATCGGAGCAAGATTTTAGGAGTATGGAAGAATAATGAACGAGAAGGCTTAGGAGTTGAAATTAAAGCCTCTGGGTTAGTCAACCTCGGTCAGTTTGAAGTAATGAAGCTCGAAAGTTATTTTCAGGGACTAAACTTTGAATTAGAAAGGGAAGATTAATGGATTTGGAAGAAGAATGGAGACTAATGGAGTCGTTTACGTCGGAATGTTTGAGAATGACGAATACGATGGCGAAGGTAACTCTTTTTCATGGGAAACATGGTTGTTAATAGATTATTATGACATTAGGTGTGTTGCTTGATCCAAGGAGAAATAAAATAAATGCTGGTATATTTAAGAGTGGCAGATTCATTTCACGAGGAGCTGAAGATAAAAAGATAAATTTAATGGCCAAAAGAGGGATTTGTCCTGAACTAAGGAAAGCCCTCGAAGAAAGCATGGTTTTCAGTCCTCTGAAATCGTCAAGATCTCAAGAAGGCAAACAATTCCTGCACAAAATTGAAGAAATAGTTCATAGCAAAATAATCGTATCGAATCAACCTACCCTTGTTCCCTCCGGAGGACAGATCCCGAGCTTTATGGGTCGAACTGAACAAAAGCTCGCAAGGAAGTTTCAGGAGAGGATAGAGAAGAATCTTGCGAGAATTCAGGATTTAAACCCTGTCTCTCAATCAGCTGAACTCATGAAACTCGCCCAAGAGCTTCTATCTGATAGAGACCATAGATCGCCTTTTCTATCACCCGTAAATTCGAAAAGCCCGAATCGACAACTTCATACTGATCCTGAGGCGTGGGATATTTGGGAGAGGCTAAATCGTCGCCAACCGCTCGAGAAAAACAATGAAAGCACTTTTGGTTGGATGCCTCGATCAGTGGACCAATTTGCTTCTCCGTCTGGGAATCAAGGACAGCCGCTGGATTCGATGTTCCAAACTCCTCAGAAAAATAAGGGAAAAGCAGACATGAAGGAAGAGACTAGCCCAAAGAGGTCAATGAGGACAACAGCTCATACGTTCAACCCTGAAAATTTGAGTGAAGACCGAACGAAGTCACATGCAAGAAGGTTTCCTTCCGGAGAAGCTGAAGTAAGGAATTTTGAATATACTTCTCCGAGGGAGTTTGACGAGGAAAAGACACCTGATAATAGAAAAATTGCAAATGGGGACCGAAAAATGCAAGCTGCTAAACCAACTGACCTAAAACAAGTTGATGAAGAAACGAAACCGAAAGCAATAAAGAGTAAAACAATCAAATCAGAGCCAAAGAAGGATAAACCATCCACAGAAATACAACAGATAGAAAGTCATGAAATTAGTCCAACCAATCCTGAAGAGCATGTCCAACCCAAAACTATAAAGGCTAACGTGGTTCCCAAGCAGAAATCTCGTCCAAAGGAGACTGCCTTGGTCCAACCGAATAAAGAAAGCGAAGAGACGCCTGATAACTTTGAAGAAATAAAGAAGAACCAACCGGAACCAAATGCGAAATCAAAGTCAAAATCGAGAGCGAAAACCGGAAACATTAATATAAACGCGACACTGCAAGTAGATTCTTCTGAACCTGGCCAAGAGCGACTCACAGAAGACTATGATTTTCAAACTTGCAAACCTGAAGAGAGTGAGGAACAGCATATTGCTCAGGATGAGGCTGAGAGCATAAAACAATCAAAGAATTATGGGTTTGACCCTAACGAAGCAAAACCTAGTCAGAAGTTAAAGAAGAATCTCGAGAGGAACAAAAAGAGCAATTTTGCCCCAGAAGAAGGCCGCGAAGAATCTAAAAACCCTACTGAAAAACCCACCCATGTCGATCCAATGCAGCAACAAGAGAAACAAGAAACACCTGAGAGCGACTTCATGGAAACAACACATCTATCTCAAAAAAATGAAGTAAAGCCAGAAAGTTTTTCAGAGGATCAAGTCCCAGGTCAGTTCGCTGACCAAGATAAATCTCCAGAAGAGATGTTGTCCAATAAAGCAAATCTTCAAGGTGATCCCCTTCCAAGCGAAGAATTTGCCAGTCAATTGCCACGTAAGAAACCAGAAAAAGCAAAACAGTCAGCTCTCCCAAAAGATATTCCATCCCTCACCAAGAATATGAATATCGAGGACGAGCAATCAGGCAGAGTGTCTGAAGACATCGCAGAGGGAGAAGATGAAAAGGGAAATCAAGCTAAAATCAATGATTTTGACCCATCTTCACACGACCTGAAACCAAGAGCTGAAGTCAGTAAAACTCATACAGACTCGAATCGACATTCCTCTCGGTCTTCAAATCGCAGCATGAGAAAATGTCGATCAGATGAAAATCGAGGAGATAATCATGACTCTACATCTAGCCCGGAAGGATCGAGGAGTTCCTCACGCTCAAGGCAAAGGCCATTTTTAGACAAATCAAATTCCATGGAAAGGAAAAATACTGGTGATGTTGAGTTTGCAAATGATATCATATGGCACAGAAATCACAGTATGGGGCCCAGTGTTAAGCACGTTAGTAAATTAGAATTAGATTCAGAAGTATCTTCTGTTCATGGTGGAAAACCTCAAAGCGAACACTCATTTAAGCATGACAACCAGATGCAAATTATGGAGCATGATGTCGAAGACACCAATCCTGACGAGACTGAGAGGCCAAATCAGAACTATGAATTTCTTGGTCAAGACGATGAAAACCTCCTTGAAGAAAGAGGAAATTTACCTGAAGAAAAGCCACAATCAACCTCGAAAACTCCAGAAAAACCAGCAAATGACCCAACAGATGTTGAGGAAGGCACTTCAAAACCTCAAGAGCCGCAAAAATTGATGTTGAAACCTCCTGGAAGTGCCAGCCACTCTCAAAGAGTGCAATCGCAGGAGCCACAAGGTTCGAAAACACCGAAAGCAACTATTTCACAAAATGAAAAAGGGAAGATTAAAAAATTAGATGCTTCGCCCAAAGCTGGAATATCTGGTGAGCAAACTCCGAAAAAAGGCGATTCGAAACCAATAGATACTCAGAAAACTAAAACTCCTCAAGCAAAGGACCAAAAAGCCACTGATCGTTCGAACTCTGAATCAAAAGTAGCCAAAACACCTTCAAAAGATGCTAAAAACCAGCCCGCTCAGAGCAAACAGCAAGTAAAGCATTTGCCTCTCAAACTGACCGATCTGCAAGAGACTGGATCGCTTGATCCAGTTAAGCAAAAACTGAACTTGAAAAATTCAGGAATGTCCCCTCAGAAGACTTGGGGTGACAGCCCTGAGAATTTCCTCAGCACAGGACCGACCCCCCAACAAGACTCCGAGAGGAGCTTGACCTGGAGAAAACATATTGGAAGTATGAAAAATGTTCCAAAATTGCATCTGCCATCGACTACAAGTGGCGAAGGACTTACGATTTCTCAAAGGGCCTGGGGATCAATGAGCGACAAACCAACAACAAAGTCAGAAGAAGGAAAGATCCAACTATCGCAAACTGAAAGCAATCGATTTATTCCCAAACCTAACGAAAGGTTCACATCCTTAGATAATCTCGAAAGTCATCCTAAAGCAGTTGACTCAAAAGACAACAATCAGCTCCAGCCTGAGCAACAGAAAAAACTCACTACAACCCCGAACATTCAAGAAACTGCAGCCTCTTCTTCCCAAAAAGGGCAATTGAGTCGTAATAAAAGCGCTGATCCTGCCAAAAGCAAGAATCTTTCCAACAAAGCTAAACCAGGGACTCCAAGGCTCGAAAAAGGTAAATCTAACATATCAGAAGGCAAAGGCCGACCAAATGAACTTGAAAAAGATGATATTCCCAAAGGGAAGGCAGAGAACGATCAAGGGACAATACAGAAATTCGGTTTAAAATTCGAGCCCCATTCGATCGCCAAAACGCTAAAAGCAGACCACAACAAGCGAGGTTCTTCAGAAGCAAGAAGCAATCAATCAAAGGCGTCCTCCAAAAGCGACATTGAGAAGAAACAGGAAGAAGATTTGAAGGGAAAATCTCAAAATAGCTTGAAGAGTCTAATTACAGAAAAGGGTGGGGCATCCACGAGAAAAGACATGCGACCGTCTCCGAGCAACAAATCAATTGACACTCTTTCAGATCACAAAATAATGAGCAGAAGAGGTTCTATGCCAGAGAAGCAGGAACTAGCAAAGCCACAGCAGACTGTTTTCTACCTCTCTCAGAAGAATAGCGAAGCGATTGAATCAAAAGGGTCTGAAGAATCGAAGGCTGTGCAGGCAGAAGGAAATAAAGATGATAAAAAATCTGGGAAAGGTGGTCATAAAAAAGCATTGACTGGAGTCGAGTTTGTGAATCAAGATAGCAATCGCAAAGAAACACCCGTTGACCCGACGGATCGCAGAAAATCTTCGGGTAAAATCAGATCTAAAGACATTTCTTCGGCAATGAGCGAGCCGACCAATGTTCCTTCCCATAGAACTTCAAGAGATCAAAATATTTTCTATATAGAAGAACCAAAGAAATCAAAATATAATCCTCTTGAAAACAAACGAATTGATACTGCTACCCGTAACAAATCAAATGAAGGGTTGCCACATGCCAAAACGAATCTTACTATCGATCCAACTAGCAACGAGCCTAAAACAGAATCATATAGGTCGCCAATAGCTGAGGCATTGAAGTTTGTTCCTTATTCTCATCCCAAAAGTCGCCAGGACAGCTCGCGTAATGAAAAAAGCACAGGCGAGCATCCAAAAACTCCCAGTAAGTCTGAAAAACGCAATGATAGCAAAGAAGGCAAAAAAGACTCTGGGACTCCGAAGTATAGCTTGATGCAGCCAAGTCGTAACATTTCGAGGGTTGACAATAGCAAAAGTGATATCCCCCAGAAGGAATTATCTGACCAATCAGCCGCACTAACTGAAACTATCGCAAATCTCTCAAAAACACCGTCAAAGAACGATGGTAAAGATCGTTCCTCCCAGCAACCCAGCTTTAAAGATCCAATGTCCTTAATAATGCAAAACCAACGTAGAAGCAGTGAAAAAGATCCGAATCTGTCGTCTATTCATAGTTCAAGGGAACTCAAAGCCACTCACCATCCTGTTCACTCGGCATTCCTCAAAACTCCCAAGGATCCACGCGAAAGATCTAATAATGTGACTCAAGGCGATTCTCACGTGTCAGATGAGACTTCCAAGCGTTCCTTTGCAACATCAAAGAAGAGCATCAAAACTCCCTCAGAAAAAACTTCCTATAGCAAAGACATGGAAGGCGTTGGAGGTAAAAACCTCGTCAAATCGTTATTTGGGAAATCATCTGAAGATATAGAAGGTCACCCAAAAGCCCGCTCTAACTCGAAGAATTTATTCATTGAACCTCCGGAAAAAATCACCGAAGAGGATGACAATGAAGATGATAACGTAGACCTAAAGAAATATACCGATTTTCTGAAGAAAGGCCATTGGGATTATTTTAATAGCCCCGTAGTTCACGAAATGCAAATGAAACAAGCCGAGAAAGAAGCAGCGAGGATGAACAGCCCAGGACGGGATAAGTACTATCCCGTACACGTGCCTTGCAGTCAAGAGGATGAAGAAAAACCGATCTCTCTGAAGATTAGTTACTCTCCTAAAATGTATCAAGCCGTCTTCGGAGACATGACCCAAAACCTGAAAC
>ENA-UOTX01000791-UOTX01000791.1-compost-metagenome-genome-assembly--contig:-NODE-791-length-29991-cov-10.011767_pt1 | contig 29991 bp, 11 predicted proteins | sample MGYA00238143_ERZ746982 | MGnify/ENA primary metagenome ERZ746982 (study PRJEB28758, sample SAMN06268862) | compost metagenome | isolation source: single cell | place: USA: California, Emeryville, Joint... | reverse complement strand
CGAGGACTTTCGCTCTTTCCAATATCGGGAACGCGTTCTGGGGTACTCACAACTCCATTATTGTTTTGTCGATTGTTACCTCTATTTTGAACGGAATTCGATCTCTCAGTTTGAGGACGCTTTTCATCTCCACGATTCATGTTAAAGTTTGGCAAATTCTGCCAAAAGTTCTCCGTTTGCGGCCTCTGAGAATTACCAGGACTTTGAGAACGAGCTTGCTGATTATTTCTCTGATCAGCTCTCTGATCCATAGTGCCTTGCCCAAACCAGCTGCGCTCTTGATTTGGAGCATTACTCTTTGAATTTTGTGAAATTCCGCGTGTGTCTCTAGCATTTCTTGTTGGCTGCCCTTGAGATGACCACATCTGGTTTCGATTACTTTGGTCTTGTCTGGGCGCACGATTCATAGAATTTTGTCTCGAGTTGCCGATAGAACTTCCTATTGATGGTGTTGGGGATGATGCCTTTGGCTGAGATCTCTGCTGACTTTGGCCGCTGCCACGGTTCTGACCACCACGCTTTTCCTCACCGCGATTTTTTTGGCCATCACTCTTTTTGTTGCCGTCACGATCTCGTCTCTGACTAGCCAGAGATTGCATCTTCTCTGTAGTCATCGCTGCTGCTGTGTTCAATACAAAGCAGAATAAACCCAGTATCAAACACCATAACATCTTTGGTTTCATTGTGTTGGTAGTTTTGGTTGTGTTGTTGTTATTAGAAAAGAAATAAGTTGTTATTGCTATAGAAATCGACTGAGCTTATATAACATCGCTCACAAGTTCTGAGAAACAATTTAAATGGCTTTAATCAGTGACGGATGAGGTAAATTGACATTAAATCAGTTCATTCTCATGCTATCCAGTAAATATTGATTCTATCGAACTGAATTAATTTTAATTGACTGGAAAATCTGGTTGAAGATGTGAAAAATTCTAATTTAATGATCACTGATTCAATCATCACAAATTATAGAGGAATGGTTGAATCACCCCTATTCCACTCGGTCCTTGCAACTCATGCATGTAATGCTGAAGAGGAGATGAAAATTGCTTCAAAATTTTGGTACATAGTTAGAAGTGGTTAGTTTTCAACTATTTCATCACTTCGTCTTCTGGACTCTTTTAGAAATTTTCTTTTCTGCTGATTGATATCGTATTCTCAGAACAGGAATAATTCATCTATCTCAGAATTTTTGTTTTATCGATCCAACGTGTAAAAACACAGATAAGCCTTCGCGGATGAATAGCTTATGAATTAAGGGTGATAAGCAAGTGCACAAAAAAGAGCCAATTTTTCCGAAAAAGCACGAATTTTGCGAGACACACAAGAAACCAGTGTAAATTCAATATGAATTTTATAAATCAATGGTTCCCGTGTTTGTAATGATTTGTGCTTTGTTTTACAAAATTTCGCAATTGGTGCTTTTCCAAAAAATTCGTGCTTGTTGGAATTCCCTTCTTTTAAAGATCTAGAATAGTCGCCAAATAGCATTCATCAGCCTCAAATATCAATTTGCCTTCGGAAGGCACGACCTTGAGAAGACTATTAAAGTACTCGATCACTGCAAGCATCAGTGTAGTTTCAATGAATGTTTTCTCTGGAGTGGTTAAATTCGAGTATCATTTGATTAATGTCATAAAGTTTGTAGCGACACTCAGTTCAAAATTTTTAGACTTTTTCTGAAGTTACGTGAACTCAAATAAGAAAGATAGCAAATAACGGAGTGTTTTATCAAGCGTAGTAAAACGTACCAAGAAGCAGAATTTCCTCTCGACACATAGGAGAGCCTCCTTCATTGGTTAGCATAGTTTACCTATGTCTTGAAATGAGACTTAGGGTGAGATATTAATTTTTCGCTTTTGGAGCAATAAATTTTATGCTTCGAACAGTTAATCCAGCACCGCCAAATTCCAGCAAAAATTTACATATCAGAATTTTTGATTTCTTTTTTCCAAAAGCTCAGAGTTTCATCAGTTTTTAGTTTTGGAAGAAAGGAATAGGATGATTTTGCTGTTGGATGAGAAAAACTTGAAAGTTTACAAATTTGTGTTAGATAATTGAAAAGGAAAACTTGCGTGAGATGTTAAATTGCATTAATGACTATTTTCAGACTACCATTTTTCATTTGTCATCACCTTTGAAGTGCGTTGTGCTTTAAGCGAATGCCAAATTCTACTTATGGTTGAAATATAAAATCTGTTCTTCAATCTCCAGGATAGCCAATGAGAAGATAGTTGATTCGATTTTAGAGTACCTCTGTACTTCCTAATGGAGTTTTTACGAGAGCAGCCAGAGCAAGTAGCCAAGTTCCCACTCATAGTTCCAAGTTTTTTTTTTACTGACAGAGTACTGGCAATCAGAAATCTGTGCGTGCTCACTTCCTCAACTAAGGTAAATCGTAATTGACTATTCTATGAAGAAAACGTGAAATACTCTACCTTTCCTTCAGGTGTCCGAGACCTTCCTATTTCTCAAGTCCCTCAATGTTGAATTCAATGGATGATTCGAAATTTCAGCAGAAAGATACAAAATTTATTTTAAACGAAAACCACGTTACTCTTCGGTATTTATCAACGTAGATGGTGGTTGCCTTACGTTAAGACCTTGCGAGCTTGAGAAAAAAATTTCCGCATTGTAAAGTTTGATTTCAGAAGTAAAGATTATATGTGTATGAACCATGTATAGATATATGTCTTGTGGAGTTTTGCCGACTCCAATATTGCCGATGAAAACAAACTTCAACAGTTGATCATTCAAGGTCAAAGACTGCTCCATACTCAATGAAATAAAATTTTTATTTCGGCTATACGATATGAAAATTAAAGCAATAGTTCTTAAAATGCAAAAGAATCTCAGATTGCCAATTTGAATTGATGATTTGCTCTTGTTGTTCAGTTAAAAACCCAGAAGAGCTAACAATGATAATAATAAAAATGGTTAATACAATCTCCACGTGCAAAAAAAAAAAATGGAAATATACGAGATTGCTATATGACTTATTATTCTTAATGACTAAATTCCAATAGAACTATCATTATTCGAAGCATACACCAGTATCCTCTGCAACCTTGTAAGTTTCAGCCTCCAGTTTAACGGTGGTCTCGCTCTCTTCTAATGAGGTTTCAGATGCACAAGAGGGACTTGAATCATTGATTGTGGTTATTTTTGCAGAAGCGACAACGGGAGTATCTTGAACGCAATCATCTACGAAAACCACTCCACTATCAGCAGAGGCTCCAACACCCACAGGAGCGGATATTGGACCGGAGACAGAAGCATCCATTGGACCGGCAATTGTGGCATCCATTGGACCATAACCTTGGTCGTAGCCAAGATCATATCCTGCGCCATAGCCAACACCATATCCTGGGTTGTAGCCAAGACCGTATCCAGGAGCGTACCCTAAACCATAACTTGGATAACCATATCCGTAACCATAATCATAACCGCCGTAGTCTGAATAACCTGCGTAGACTGGAAAGCCGTAGTCTGGATACCCATAAACAGGATAGCCGTAACTTGGATACCCATACGCTGGATAATCGTAGGCTGGATAGCCGTACCCATAATTATAACCTGGGTAGTAACCTAGACCACAGCCTCGAGGGTGATAATTATGATAGCCATAATCCCAGTGATCTCTATATCGACGATTTGGGCTTCCATAATAGCGATCATATGGGTTCCCATGATAACGATCATATGAGCTTCCATGATAGCGATCATATGGGCTTCCATAATAGCGATCATATGAGCTTCCATAATAGTGATCATATGGGTTTCCACGATAACGATCATATGGGCCTCCATGAGAGCGATCATATGAGTTTCCATAATAGCGGTCATATGGGCTGATGTGAGAGTCAGGATCATGGTAACCATAGCCTCCTTGATAATTTCTGCGTCTGTTTTGTCGATTGCCACGGAATCCACGGTCTTCATGTTGGATATCTCTGTCAAAATTAGGTCTACTTGATGGAATCTGATGATTGAGACCGCCATCTGGGAGGGTCATTGGAAGGTCATTGGGTCCCGGAATTCTATTCTCAGGTCTATCACGACGGTCAGGCCAATTTCGTCTGCGAGAGCCTTCATTTGATTGGTGAGGTGATCTTTGATCTCGTCGACCAAATTGAGATCCTTCAGTCGGGAAATCGTCACGAGAGCCTCCTCGTTCTCGTCTTGAAGCACGATTGTTCTCTGGAAGGAATGTTGTAGGTTGAGAGGCTCTTTCAGGTCTCTGATTCAACCCCTTTTGCGGAATATCGTTTCCTCTATTTTGAAAGATGTTAGGTTCAGCATTCTTAAGTAAATCATGCCTAGCAGTCTGAGTGCGCTCAGGACGTTCACGCCTTGCACCCTGACTTGATCTAGACTCATCTTTATTCTTAAAGTTTGCAAAGCTTGGAGCGCTGTTTTGCTGTTTGGCTCCATTATTCATGAAATTCTGTCCAAATCTGTTTGACTCTTGGTTCTTAGCCTGATTCTTCAAATTTTGTGAAAAATCTCCTTGGAATGGCTGCTTGTTCGTTGGATTTTGGTTACGTTTGCTCTGGCCCTGGTTAGAAGCCCAGTTAAACATATTTTTTCCGAAATCATTATCATTGCCTTTTGGCAGTCCTTGAAATGTAGGCTTCTGGCTCTGACTTTGACCTGATGCTCGATTCCTGAAATTTTGGCCTAGTCCACTGCCACTGGATTTTCCCTGCGGCTTATCTTGGAATGATGGTCGCTGACTCTGAAATTGGCTAGGCGCCTGATTCATAAAATTCTGTCCATTGCCACCGGAATTTCTATTTGATTGCCCCAAAAATGACGGTGTTGATTGAGATCGAGATTGACTTTGGCTGTCACGATCTTGCCCTCGATCTCGATCTTTACCTCGGTCTCTATCTTTACCTCGGTCTCTATCTTTACCTCGGTCTCTATCTTTACCTCGGTCTTTACCCCACTGCTCTGTAGCCATAGCAGCTGAAATCAAACCGATACAAATTATGCCTACAATAATCCATTTCGAAGTCTTAAGTCTCATGGTTTTTGTTGATTAGGTTGTCTTGTTAGGAAGAATTATTTGTTGTTATTAGCTGGGTTGGGTGATCTTATATACTAATGCCAATTAACTTCGAGAACTAATCAAGCCGACTTTAATCAGCGGCAAGTCAGGCAAACCGACATCCGCTCTAATGCCATTCAGTCTTACTTACTATGCGGTAATCAATGCATTCAATCAACTGGAAACTCTGACTTAATCTTTCAAAATTTTCTATTTTCTATTTACTGATTGCTGAATTAATTGTTTACATTTTAGAGCATTATTGAGATTGCCACCAAGTCACCATAGACTTGAAGTTCATAGCCTAAGACCTTCGATAAGGCCATTAGTATTGAGTCAAAGATGATTTTTTTCCAATTATGTCGAAATGGAAAGATGATAGCATTCTCTGGAATATTTTGAAATTATGCTCTTTTTCTTTTGTTTTTTCTTTTCTGATTTCCTTTTTCCGGAACAGAAAATAAAAATGACTTTATTCGAGTAATACACATGATACTTCTTTTCACTATCTCGCTTGCACATTACACTAACATGAGCGAAAAGCATTTGTTTCGTAACTTAGAATCGTTAACCCCTGGAAATGGTTGGATTATTGAATTTCTATGAGCGAAATGCCATGAAATAAGACTTATTAGTATAGATCGGATGCTCATTGAGGAAAGAAAATATCCTAAATAGGTTTCTGAATCTCGATTCATATTGATCGGGTTGCCACAGAAGGTAAAAATAATAAACACGCAAGTGTTTAGCTGCCACGATTCGTATCCATTATTTTACAAGAGGTGTCTCGTTTCATTGACCTAGCAATCAAGTCATATACATTGAATCCGATAGGAGTGATAATAATTTTCAGCAGTAAACATTTACAAACGTAGAGCTGCTCTCTGAATATGAAATGTAATCATTCTATTTCAGTATATAATTTGATTTTGGAGAATTTGGTTAGATTAGTTGATACGTATTTGACTCAATAACTACAAAATATATTTCAATTTGCCAATTTGAAATGATGATTTGCTCATTTGCAAAACAAGAGAAGTATTCAAATAATCACAATAAAATTCAACTATACATGCAATCTCTGTGTGCAAAAAATATGCGATTTTCACAAGATTGTGATGCGGTAAGCTCATTAAGAAAAAAGTTAACATTATTTGAAGCTTACACCATTATCTTCTTCACTTTCATTAGTCTCACTCTCAGTTTCTTCGCTCGTTTCAGATTCATATTCACTATCTTCGAAAACCACTTCACTTGTGGAAGCATCAATGGGGGCTCCTGCATCCACAGGAGGGGATACTGGACTGGCAATAGAGCTGACCGTTAAGTCGTGATCGGTGATCGGGGCATCCATTGGAACATAGTCTGCGTCGTAGCCATCGTCATCTCCTGTGTCGTAGCCGAAACTATATCCAGAATCATAGTCTGGATCATAACTTGGAGAGTCATATTCAGGGTAATCATAACCTGAGTTGTAGCCGAGACGATCAAATAGAGAACCGAGACCCTCAAATAGAGAACTAAAATCTGGATAACTAAAATCTGGATAACTATAATCTGGATAACTATTATCTGGATAACTATAATCTGGATAACTATTATCTGGATAACTATAATCTGGATAACTATTATCTGGATAACTATAATCTGGATAACTATTATCTGGATAACTATTATCTGGATAATCGTAGTCTGAATAATCATATCCAGGATCGTAGTCGTCTGGATCCTCATAAACTGGAGAGTCGTAACTTGGATAGTCATATTCTGGATAACCATCACCATCTTCATCATCGCCTGAGTAGTAGCCTAAACCTTGGCCTCGAGAATGGCGTCCATCCTTCCAGCTATTTCTATCTCGACGATTTGACCTTCTATCATCTGAGCTATTACGAGAGTCTGAGGAATTGTAGTTTCGAGAATTACGGCCTTCCTTCCTGTTATCTCTATCTCGACGATCTGATCTTCCATAATAGCGATCATATGGGCTTTCACTAGAGTTTCGGCGACGGTCACCGTTACCTCCTTTATCATCTCTGTTTCGTCGACCTGATCTTCCATAATAGCGATCATATGGGCTTTCACTAGAGTTTCGGCGACGGTCACTGTTACCTCCTTTATCCTCTCGGTTTCGTCGATCTTTAGAGAGTACACTGTCTTCGTTCTTTGTGTCTCTGTCAGAATCAGACCTACGAGACCTTCTTGGATTCTTCGCTGAACGAGTGTCTGATTTTCGATCAGAATTTCTGCGATCAGAACCAGCAGCAGCATCCCGATTAGGTTCTTGACTGCCATCTTCAGATACACGGTTACGAGAATCGCGCCTCCCTTGGCCAGAAAGAGGAGTTTCGCTCTTTTCAATATCTGGAACGTATTCTGGACGGCTCGCAGCTCCATTATTATTTTGTCGATTATTTCCTCGATTTTGAACGGAACTGGGTCTATCTGTTTGAGGACGCCTGGAATCGTCACGATTCGTGCCAGTGCTTGGCAAATTCTGCTTATCATTATCTATTTGCTTCCTCTGGAATTAGTAGACCTTTGAGTACGAGCTTGCTGATTGGCTTTCTTATCCATAGCACCTTGCCCAAGCCTGTTGCGCTCTTGACTTGGTCCATTATTCTTCGAATTTTGTGAAGTTCCACGCTTGTCTTCAGCACTTCTACTTGGCTTCCCTTGAGATGATGACTTCTGGTTTCCACTACTTTGGTCTTGCCTCGCACGACTCTGCTTATCATTATCCGTTTGCTTTCTCTGAGAATTAGCAGGACTTTGAGAACGAGCTTGCTGATTGGCTTTCTGATCCTTAGTACCTTGCTCAGCTCTGCTGCGATCTTTATTTGGCCCATTATTCTTCAAATTTTTTGAAGTTCCACGCTTGTCTTCAGCATTTCCACTTGGCTTCCCTTGAGATGATGGCTTTTGGTCTCTACTACTTTGGTCTTGCCTGGGCGCACGATTCATAGAATTTTGTCTCGAATTGCCGCCAGAACTTCTTCTTGATGGTGCTGAAGATGATGGCCTCTTCTGAGATCTCTGCTGACTTTGACGGCTGCCACGGTTCCGACCATTACGTTTTTGGCCACCGCGATTTCTTTTGTCGTCACGATCCCCATCTTTTTCTTTTTCTTCTTCTCTTTCTTTTTCTCTTTCTCGCCTCTGACAAGCTAGAGATTGCAGCTTCTCTGTAGTCATCGCTTCTGCTGTGTTCAATACAGAGAACCCAATATCAAACACAACAGAATCTTTGGTTTCATTGTATCGGCAGTTTTGGTTGTGTTGTTGTCGTTAGAAAAAGAATTAAGTTGTTATTGCTATAGAGATTGACTGAGCTTATATAACATCGCTCACCGTTCTGAGAAACAATTGAAATGATTTTCATCAGTGGCAATTGAGGTAAACTGACACTAGGTCAGTTCATTCTTACACTATTGTTAATTCTATCAAGCATCAAAGTGAATTAATTTTAATTGGCTCGAAAATCTGATTGAACCTAGGACAAATTTTTCTCACTTATCACTAATTCAATCTTCACTAATTATAGAAGAGTGCTTAGACCACTCCTATTCCACTCGGTTCTTGCAGGTCATCCATATTAAGAGTGAGGAAGGAATAGAAGAATACTTTAAAAATTTTGTATTGAGATATTGCAGTTTCAACTATTACATCACATCGGAATTTTAGAAATTTCCTTTCTGATTTTATTGGTATTGTATTCTCAGAACATTCTTTTAGATCGCAGAATAAATTTTTTTTATCGCTATAACTCGCTCAATACACATCTAAAGTTTCGCGGATTCATTGTTTCGGAATGGGCACAGAGAACACCTTGAAAGGATAGCTATTTGAATTTTTTTATGAAAAAAGATATATTTCAGAAATTTCTCATTTCATTAGAAAACGTCTTATTTAGTGTTCCCAGGCCTTCAATTTCCGAAGACCTTAAGGACTTTCGCAAAGCAACTGGCAATCCAAACTAAGAGACCACTCATATGAAGGTCACTCGTAATTTTCTGGCAAACAATTAAATTAAATTGCTTTAATTTGACAACCCTTAATGAGAATTCACTGAGAGAAATAAATTTTTTTGATGATTGCAAATTATCTTAGAACTGCCAGTACAAATAAATTATTTCCGTTTTAGTTCATATGCAAAAAAAAAGAAGAAGCATATCATAGTAATAAATAGATAAAGCAGATTCTAAGTGCCTAACTAATGCAGCCTACACGAAACTTACACCTCCGGCTTCTGGATCCTCAGGGCTCATTTCAATGTCAGTAGGAGGAAGAGGTTGATCATCTTTTGAGGTTTCAGCAAGTGAATCATCACATGGAGGACTTGGATTACCCTCTGCGACGGCGACAGGAACGTCAGCTGGACTGTCAACTGGGAGATCACATTCATCAGGAGTAGCGTCTACTAAAACCACTCCACCTACATTATTAACGTTGACACTGGAGTCAACAAGAACATTTGTGGTGCCAAAACCGTTGCTTGGAACATAACTTGGATTGTAGCCTAATCCGCACCCTGGTCCATAAAAGTTTGGACCGTAGCCTGGGCCATAGAACCCGGGACCATACCCCGGACCGTAGTCAAATAAGCCTGGCCCGCAGTCTGGACCAGGCCCGAAATCTGGACCAAAGTCTGGGCCATAATATGGATAGCCTAGACCCCAGCCTGGATTAAAGCCCAGTCCGCAGCCTGGACCACAGCCTGGACCAAAACCTGGACCGTAGCATGGATAGTCGAAGCCACAGCCTGGTCCGTAGTCTGGGCCGTAGACTGGACCACAGCTTGGGAAATACCCTAAAGAACAGCCTGGGAACCCGAAACCGCAACCTCCACCAAAGCCGCAACCTCCACCGAAACCCCAACCTCTACCAAAGCCACAACCTCCGCCGAAACCGCAACCTCTGCCGAAACCATAGCCTCCACCGAAACCACAGCCTCTGCCGAAGCCTGGACCGTAGCCACCAGACTTGCCAAAGAATGGATTTCCTCCGTAACGACCGAAATGACCGAATTTACCGCCGCGACCAAACCTTCCATAACCACGATCGAACCCACCTCTGCCATAGCGCGAGAAGCCGCCTCTGCCACGTCCGTAGTCAGAAAATCCACGATCTCCGTAATATGGGCCTCTCTCACCACCGAAGCGAGAGAATCCTTCACGATTTTTACCATAGCCTAATCCTGGTCCGCTCCTTCTACCATGGTCAAATCGAGAGCCATCATCAGCGAAACCGTTGCGAGTTCCCTGTCGGTTGCCTCTTGAATATGGATTTCCAATGCTTCCGCGGTCAAACGATCCAAAGTTAGAGCCACGTCTTCTATCACCGGGCATTCTACGCTCAGAACCTCCAACAGGAGCGCTATCTCGTCTGCGAGAGCCACCATCTGCAAAGCGATTGCGAGAACCACCTTCGAAATTATTTGGTCTATTAAACTCTCTGTTTCTCAATGGACCTCTGCGGTCGCCGAAATTTGGGGAATTCTGTCCGAAATTGCGATTTGGGTTGAAGTTTGAAGGAGTTTGAGAACGGCCGCGTTGGTTTTCACCACGGTTCAATCTATTACGGTCTCTGCTTGATCCTTCAGCGTTTCTTTGGAAAGGTCCACGGTTCACAGGTGTACGCATGAAATCATTGTGACCTCTATTTGCTCCACGATCCCTCAAATCTTGCGGAACTCCACGACTACTGCCTGGCCTTTGTCTTCGCTGCGCTTGGGATGATCGTCGTGCACTTTGGGCCTGACTGGATTGGCGATTCATAGAATTGGGTCGCGATCTACTAGCACCAGAACTCCTTGAGGAACCTTGAAATGATGGTCTCGACTGAGCTCTCCGGCCACCACCACCTCCACTTCTGGCGCTTCTACTACTACCACCTCCCCCTCCGCTTCTTCTGGCACCGCCACCTCCGTTTTTTCTACCTCCGCCTCCACCTCCACCTCCACTTCTACCACCACCTCCACCTCCACTTCTACCACCACCTCCACCTCTTCCACTGCCTCTTCTTTGACTAACACTAGTCAGAGCTTGCGATTTTTCTGTAGCCGTCACTGACCATGTATCCAATACGAAACAGAATAAACCCAATAATAAACACCACAATATCTTTGGTTTCATATTTTGATTGTATTGCTCTTAGGAAATGAATAATTTGTTGTTATTATTCTCTGTCTTGGTGAGCTTATATAGCATCTCCATGTAATTTCGAGAAATATCTGAGACGATTTCAAGTAAGTGTCATTACAGTAACTCTACGTATGTTCAGTCTCTATTTTCTGTGACTTTCAGTCTAAATTACAAAATAAAATGTATCGTATCAGCTAAACACTGATTTAGTCTGTGAATCAAATAATTGATTCACTGATTACTGATTAAGAATTTCCAGAATAATGTCTCACATATTACTCTTTCAGTCTCTTTTACAGTTACGAAGAAAACCAAAGGATTTTTCCATATAAACTGCAGCAATTAAAGACCATTTCAACAGAATATATTTCAAAAGTTAATGCATTTTACATTTTAATATATGATTTCACCTATTAATGATCTTAAATCTTTCTCTCTCTCTGAAGCTAAAGAGCTCTGATGAGATTGCTTTGTTTTATTCTATTTCTCTGCTTGCTAATATAGGAGCCTTCTTTGGAGGTACTCAGCAAAATTGGAATAGAAAAAAGATGATGCTGGGTTTAAGTAATCATTTCGAGTAACAAATCGGATATTTTGCGGGCTTTAGAGGATGTTTTAACTGTGCTATCAGCTGTCAGTTTGCCTTTTTTCACTGGATATGGAATTCCCAATTATTGTGTAATCCAGGTATAATAACGGTTATCGAACACACGATTTTTCTTTTTTTTTCACATTGAATGTTCTTTTGGAAATAAGAGACCAAAGCAATATTTCATAAAAATCTCCGCAACAAGGCAATTGTCCATAGACATGCTAGCATGTTATTGGGTTCGACAATAAGAACGTGTCTCTAAGCCTCACAAATAAGCATTAAAATTACCAGAAAAAGCCTCTACCCTTGAATTTTTGTTCTATTTCCGAATCCAGTATGAGAATGTTGACTCGATGAGGCGCTTCTGTTGCTGAGAGGAAAAATGAAAACAAAACGAAAGCATCCTAAAACATCGCGCTACACAGAGTAATGTGGCTTCTCATCGCATGAGGTGGGTCAGTTCATGAGGAATCTTTCGTTAGTCTTTCTCGTCACATGTTATATTTCGATCAAGGAGGGAAAATTATAATTTTTGGGCTTAAATGAATTGAATCTTGTACGCAGAAGAACAAGCCAAGCCTCATTTGCTTTTTTCTCGAGAGTGATCCAATTGAACTAAAACGAAAGAGGCGCATATATTACTTTGTTATCGGTGAGAAAGTTGGCAATTTAGCTCTTTAAGATTAGCTTTGAGAGGCAAAAATATTGTCGATAGCACTGCACTAAACTATTTCTCGATGATGCTTACTTTTAACTCACTCACAATCGCTCTTGTAATTTTTCAAAACAGACCCCGAATTGATAAAATTTAATTGATGCGAACTAAGCAAATAATGAGAATAGTGTTCATTCAGAACTAGATTACTCACCGTGATCTTTTTCATAGTCTAATCAAAGCATATTCCCCTCAACTCCTGCGCGTTATAGAAAGATCTTGTAAGACTCCATTAGACACCTTTTAGCAACGATGAGTGAAATCTACATCATAACGACTGGAAATATGTTGTAGAGCGCTACGTTCAATTTGCGAGCGAAAATATTCTTCTCTGATGACAAGGAATTTAAACCCTACTTACAGGGCAAAGTGGAGCAGCATTCTTCTCATCAATCATTTCTTTTCTAAGTCACAGAAGCCGTTGCTAATCAAACACAGCCTTAATACTCCTATATACCTTATATACCTGCTTCATTCTATCAAAGCCTTCATCTTCTCTGTGTTTGCTGCTATCTTCGGCTTCTAACCAAACTTAAGAGAGTTACCATAGCACAACGCCTAAACCCGGCTATATGCGCTATTTATTTACGTTTTTCCTTTTTTGCCTAAATTAAAAAAAACTCAGTTTCTCATACAAAATTAGCCAACTAAAACGTCTAACGCAAATACGTTATCTTTCTCTCTCGGTGGAAAAATGCTTTAATAACAGTCACCATCAGAACTTCAGCAAGTATTTATAAACTATCTTAATCCAAACGCAAATATTTCTCTCATTCCACCCTAAGAATATGGACTCTAAACGTCTTGCCATTTTATTGCTTTTCCTCTTTATTGGTATAAAAAAAAAAAATCTTTCACACTCACTTATCCGTCTCTCAGGTACCTCATTTGCTATTCGAAAAACCCGAACTGAAAGCGCTCTTCAAGTTCAAAGCAAAACTGAGTTAACCACACAATGGACCCCGACTCCTCACTCAGATAAGACTTTCAGCTGCTATGGCGTGAAAAATGATGGAAGTTGGACTTACACTCCAGCTTTTTCCTACGTAAACTGCTCCAATAGCGACTACCTCGGCCCTTATGGCTCCGGAGGCTCAATCTCAACGACGTACAACTCTAGCAAGCCTCACAGATCAGTTGCGATTGGCTTCAACCTCATCCTTATAGATTCTTGGGAAAATGAGTCTTTTTATGTGACTGCTGACGGCGTTACGGTCTATAACTACACTCATTCCAACTTTGAATCAATTTCAAACATCTGTCAGAACTCTTGGGCTGATTCGGAAGTCCAAGTGAGATTTGGATTCAATCATACCGATAAAAGTCTGGAACTTGTGTTTACGTCGACTCTTGATGAAGATTCTGATAATGAAGCCTGGGGCATCTGCGACCTTACCATCGATTTGCACACAGGTTACACCTATCCAAACGGAAACCAAATCGCGAGCATCAAGCAATTCACATTCAGCTGCGCCTCGCCTCAAGAGGAGGACGATTGGTTCTACGTTCCTGCTTATCAAACGGTTACGTGTTCCGGAAGGACATTTGTTGGTGGGTACGCCGCAGGTGACTCAATAAAGACTGTGCTTGATATCCCACACTCCCACGAAGGAATGATAGTTCATTTCAAACTGGCATTGATTGGCTCTTGGACCGAAAACCATATTTTCACCGTTAGCGTCGATGGAAATACCGCGTACACTTACACTTATAACGCGAGCACAACCTTCTCGTATACTGCAGTGGACTCTTGCGACGAAAGTACGACTGTGACGTATTACAGCGCGAAGTTTGGTGTGAACCACTCGTCAAGCACGATCGAACTGATTTTCACTTCAAATATCGAAGAAAGCGACGGTGACGTCGCATGGGCTATTTGCGATGTGTTCATTAATCCTTTTGAACATCCAGTGCTGGCTAGTGGCTACGCCTACGGCGGTATCATCAAAAGAACAATTTTCAACTCGTTGACGGATACGTTCGAGCCGTTCTACAACTACGTCCCGAAATACTCGCTATTTGACTGCGATGGGACAGTTTATCTCGGTCCTTATGGTGCTGGAGCAGAGGTTAGCGCGTATTTGGTCATTAATCAAGAGCACCAAGGACTTTATATCGATTTTACAGTGGCGCTTTTCGACACGTGGGAAAACGAAACTTTTACTGTCAAAGTCGATGGAGAAGTCGTTTACCAGATTACTCATACCCACGATATGTCGGGATCGAACCTGTGTATGTCAGCCTGGAACGACTACACTCATTACGTTCAGCTGGGTCTCAACCATACCTCGAGAGTGATGATCATTGAATTCACGTCCGATTTGGATCAGCTTCCAGAGGACGAGTCTTGGGGAATCGACGGTTTGAACATCCATTACACAACATCACCGATCAGTTCAGCAGGTCAGCAGTTGGGATTGATCAAATCACCTGTGTTCAGCTGCGTTTCGCCGGTGTACGACCCTGATTGGACCTACGAGCCAGCTTTCCAGACATTCACGTGTGGTGGGAACACCTACGTCGGAGGGTACGCTTCGGGAGGATTTTTGAACGTCTCCTTCTATTTCTTAGAGAAACACCACGGAATCACTGTGGAGTTCAACCTTGCACTCACTGATCAATGGAACGACAATAGCCTCATGGTCTATGGCGATGGAGTCTTAGTCTATACTCATACACATACATATAACGAATCAGCTAAAACCAGCAAATGTGGTTCAGAGTACGAAGATACACTGACCCGAGTGAAGTTCGGCTTCAACCATTCTTCATTCACGCTCGTTCTCACCTTTATCTCCGATCTGACCGGCTCAACGGACGAGGCGGCTTGGGGTGTTTGCGACATGAATGTCAATCCTACCTTTGGAACGGTTAGCGCCAACGGCGACGAATTGGTTGCTATTAAAGTCTTGACAATGAGTTGCGAAGCACCAACTGAGGATCTCCAATGGATTTATGCTCCTGCGTTCGACACGATTACTGGCTCGAACGGCAACACCTACGTCGGAGAGTTCGGAGCAGCGGGAAACATGATATCGAAGCTCAGAGTGCCTTTGGGACATTCAGGAATCATTGTGTCGTTCAAACTTGCACTCTTTGATACATGGGAAGGAGAAGAGTTTTACATCATAGCCGACGAGAACCTCGTGTACTTGTTTAAATATGACTCGAACTCTACTAAGTCCAAAGAAATAGAGGTTGATGATGATGGTGCTTATTTGGATGTGACTTTCGGGTTTAATCATAGCTCAAACATATTACAGCTTGAGTTCACGTCGAATATTTACGAGGATTTAGAGGACAAATCATGGGGTATTTGTGACCTTTCTATTGTTTCTACTACCTCATATGTCGATATTAACGGAAACGAGCTGTAATGGTGAATGATTTCTGTGTTAGAAATGTTAGTTACATTTTTTATCTGAAATTCCATAGAAATTTGCAGAGCGTTCTCTATATATCATTTACATAAAATCCTGAGACACGAAATCTGAAAAAAAGTGGCTTATTATAGTTTTGAGATATCAGGATAATTTATTAGTTATTAAGCGATTCTTTGGGTTCTAGGTAGTTTGAACCTGTGGAGAAGTCCAAAGTATCAACTGTACGATTTAAAAAAGGTTAATCATGCTATTCAAATGTATCAGAAAGGTTTATGGGATAAATCGAAACCAAACTTATTCAATTCTTGGAAGCCCGAGGCCACAGCAATGAAATTTTGTATGAGCCTCAGCGAGTAGCTATGGCAATCAGCTCTCTGCTTCCATTCGATTTTTACATATCCTTGCTCAAAAATCTTCTTCGTTACTTTCTCTTCAGATCAGAATTTACTGACTCAAAGAAAAACAAAAACTTTCTGAAATTGGACACGTTTCATTCAAAATTATGTATTAAAATTGCGTCATTGTTCACGTACTGACCTTTCTACAATGTGTAGAAGCACACAAAGGCCTCGAAAATGAGAGAGCCTGTTATTCAGCGAGCCTTTCGAGTCCTTCGTTTCAAAAAGACTGTTTTTTATTATTTTCCGCCAGTTTTTTGGGAAGCTTAGGATGATTCTTAAAACCGCATAGATGTTCTCAGAATCCAATTTGCTAATTCCTTTTCAGTTATAGTTCCAAATAGTCTCATATTTAAATTTCGTGTCAGTAATGCAATTAATTAAAAAAATCATAACATGAAAATCCAAGTTGCCATCGCAATTTTCTTAATTATTGGCGTCGCTGAGGCTGGGTTCGCTGGAGGATGGATGCGCCAAAGCACAGAACTCAACGAAGAGAGCAGAGCTCTGATCAACTTTGGCTTAAAGTCGATTTCGGAAGGGAAACATGGGTTCGCTGCCCTAGAATACATTCCTGTGAAGATCCTTGACCTGCAAACCCAAATCGTTGCAGGCTCTAACACTAAGATCCTCTTTGAAATCGACAATGGCCTCAACGCTTTCGATTCGAAGAAGCTCGTTCAAATCGTGATTTTCACCGGATTGGACGGCAAAATGGAGCTTACGAGATGGAACATGCTGGACTCGGCTGCCACATTCCAAGCCTTGAACGTGCAAACTGTATTAAGTGACCTTAAGGCAAAGATTACCAGTGCTCTTGCGTACGAAGATATGCAGGATGGGAAACATGTAGCCCACTATAACATAAGTCAGGTCCATGCTGCCTATGAAACCAAGCGGGAGGGACAGACCCTTTATTATATCAAGGCGACCGTTCATGGCACGGACAATTCGGTGAGAGTCCATGAGTTCTGGTTTGCCAATGAGAATTATGATCTCTTTGCGCATGCGAGACTGCCAATGAGAAGAGAAACCCTTGAGAATCACCCGAAATTGACTCTGATAAGAGATGAGCACGGTGTCCACTGCGAGAATCTTGTCAGCTATTTCTTCTGTGAGATTGCGAACGGTTGCGAGAATAAGATGCTTGGGGAAGGAAGATGCGATAGAATGCAGGCTACAGCTGAATTACTTTGATAATCTTTAACAGTAAGTTAAGAGAAACTGAGTTGTTCCTTATTAATCCACAAGTAAGGATTATTAATGATGATGTGCAGGTTTAAGATTTCGTATTTATGTCAAATAATTATTGCATTGGAGACTAAGTAAGTAAAGAAGCATACGTTTAAATCCGCGAAATATTAAAAAGAAAATGGAATCCGTTGTTTCTGATGGAACATCCAACTAAGGCGCGTAGGATTGTATATTGCTATTTCTTTAAGCAATAGATAATTTAGGGTTAAAAAGCAATTAGGCTCTGTTTCTAAATTAAATTAAATTAAATAGCACTGATACCTATTTAATTAGTAAACCTCATTGGAAAATAACGGAAATACTACTGTCCTTATTCACTTCAAGCCTCGTTATAACGAAAGGACAGAAGTGGACTCATAAGAAATTTGTATTATTGACACTTTCGAGCAAAGGTTTAAAGGAGAGTTTTCCGATTAAATTCATTTTTTATTAGGAATCGAGTATCATTAATTTTTCGGGCAAGTTTTAGGATTTTTTTTAGGACTATTTTGATATTCTCTTTCCAGGTTTTAGGGAGTTATAGAACAAATTCATTAACAAATAATGGCGCCAAAGTAGTCCACTGGCCTTCTCAATATCCTTTCTTCTTGCAATTTTTGAACCCTCAGCGGAACTCCGCTCTCACCTAAATGAAGGAAAGAGTTTTTAGTTATACGCTCTCAAAACTATCAAGCAATTAGTCCTAATCAATAGTAAAGGCTCATCTATATCTTTTAGATCACTAATAAATCATGAAGCAAGAAAATGATTGAGTTTTTCAGCTTAGAAATCTTGCTCAGTAATTAAAGTTTCATTTATTTCTTTCTACATTGTCCTTTTTTTATGCTATGAAAAATGTCTTTCGTTCAGGAAGGATCCAATAAGCGGCAGCAATATCGTGGCGATACTCGCCCATCGTAATTAATCTACACTGACTGAATCAGCTAAACACAGCTAAGCATAACCAGCAGTATTTTGCCGGATAAAAAAGAGTCAGTAGCTGACTAAAAATAGAAAACAAATCCTGGAATCACTCCAAAGCTCCACATTTTTCCCATCTTCACACAGAACAGCGCAACACCGAATCTTTCTAACCAGTATCAATCGCTTCAAGTGTGACTCCTTGCCTATTTTTTTAGTGGTAACAGCAGCTGACCGCATCAACGCTGATTTACCGCCCAAAATTTAATTGTAGCTAGCTAATTTCTAGAAAAATAGAATAAAGAAGGAAAATTCAAAAATTCTCTGATTATTACTTAATCAGCTAATGTAATCAGTGATTCTATAATCTCCTCTACGAAATCGATTGCAACAGGATTCGTTCACAAATCCCCGATCCATCAGCCATCAACCATGCCACAGCAAGTTACATTAAAGAATTTAGAAGTAAGATTCTTTGGCAATCTCCGATCGTCATCGAAAGACACTTACGCATTGATACATTACCTTGGCAATGACTATCAGCTCTTACTTTCAAGCAACCCAATGCATAAAGCAACAACCGAGATAACCTTTCCTGTGAACGAAAACGAGGATTCTCTTGTTACAATTCAACTATCCGCCAGCGAGGTAGTTAGCTCAGCGAATCTACTTGGCGAGTTGGATTTCTCTCTGAGAGACTTGGGAGTAGAGCTTAAAAACGAGAAAGAATTCAGACCAATAATGAGATTTGGGATAAAAGTGGGAGAACTTTCATTCCATGCGGAAAAAGAGACTTTATGTGCTCAACAAAAAGGAAACCAACTAAGAAACGTCAATAATAATAAAAAGCGGCTATATATTGATATGACAACGATCAGATCATCAAATAATTCCGAATGGAGCCACGCAGAGATGCTGCATAGCGGAGAGCCGTTCCTCAAATCCTCAAATTCAAGGGAGGAAACTTGCGCGGACGAGTCTATGGATAGAGGGAAACCGAAGCCAAAGAAGGCGAATGTGGCCAAATGGATTGTCTATTTCTCGCAATTAGTTAATCCTTCCTTGAAGCCAACATTGTACTAACGTCCCAACAGCTTCTTCTCTGTTCGTCAATGCGAAGTTTTGAATGATCTTAAAGTAAGGAGTAATTAATCCTTTTTTGTTGATTTAGCTTAATATTTATTATTATTAGAGGTTAAGTCAAACATAAATATTGTGAATAGGTATTGTCTTGGCTCACTTTTTTTGTTTAAGGGCTTCTAAATTAGTTTTGATAATCAATGTAATAAGACCCACTGCTTCATATATTCTGTCACTATATATTTTAAATATTACTTGCTTCGGAGACGCTCTTTGTTATAAGCGGAGTGCTTTCATATAATTTAAATTGCATTGATCAAAATCATCCAACACTATTCCAAAAGGAAAACTATTTAATGGGTAGATTTCATTGTCAATCCGTCAAACTTTCGGTATTTATTCTTTATCAGTAGGCTCCTTATGCTGTGGAGTCTTTTATCTTCATATTTTGTGAACTCCTCATTTGTTTTGATAATATTATATGACGAAAATCTGAAGAAATTCGTTTCTTTATCATTATATGTTTTCGTCTTCAGACTGAGGGATGGACCAAATTATTTTAGTCATAATAACGAGTTGAGAGAACTTATTTGAGAATTACTCGTTAATAGCGATATCATTGATCATCAATAATGAAAAATAGTTAAAAAACACTTTAATAAAAAAATACTTGAAATGACATGACATGAGTAAGAAGAAAAAACAAAGTTCCTCACTTGTTATAAAAGAGTTTCAATAGTTTTCACGATTAAACCAGCTTATGGGCTAGAAACACTGGTTGTTTGTATCCCACAGGTGCCGGTGCGACTTCAAATTTGAATACTACACCTCCAGGTTTCGCTTTTTTGGACTCATCGGTCTGACCTTGGTCTCATTTTCTTTTTCCTTTCTCTTCGCGTTCTTGTATACAATCACGTCCATAATTTTGATCACCACTAATAATGCCAAGAACGATATATTATTGTATATTACTGTCCACAAACTCGAGTTCTTATCTGAGATCACACCATTGAATGCGCTATCAGAGCAGCCATTTTCCGATATCGGATTGTAATATGAACGGCAGGTGAGTGCGATTATCAACCCAACAATGACGGCTGAAAGCTTCACCATTTTAAATACTAAACTCGCTATAGTGTTGACGTACTTGAGCTTTTGATACTCTTCAATTGCAGTTTCTTTCTTCCCGCAAGTTTTGCAACCCATCAAATTCAAAATCTCCAAGAAAGGAATCAAGAAGCTGAAAATGGCCGTGGAAACCGCAGTCACAATGAGATTAGCAGTTTGGATAATATGCAAATGGCCAAGAGTGCCAGCGTCGTCAGCGAATTGCTGGAAATAAGATTGACCGGTGGTTGGATTCCAAGTAATATATGTCCTGCCAAAGACTTCATAATGAGGATTCAATAGAGAGCTGGATGAGCTTGATGATAAGTAATTTGAAATGCCAGGAAGCGCTGCAATTTTGTTTCCGATTCCATTGAAAGCGTAGAGGTCGCTCCTGGTGACGTGAATAGAAGTAGGTTGATTCCAATAGGTATTTGAGGTCCCACAGTTTGCTCTTTGTGTAGCTCGCAACATATATTCGTTCCGGCCAGGATAGATAATCTGAGCGTCCTTTCTTGCACACATTGTGTATTCATTTAGGTTATAGGAAAAGTATCAAAACGAAAGTAGCCAAAAAAAGTGACGTGACTAGATTAATGCACAATTAATAATAGACAAAGATCAACCGAGAAACATAATCATGTGAAATCAAACCAATTGACACACTATTCTTTCCTCACTTAGCTTTTTATAACATCATTGGTCGTCGCGAGCTATATTTATTTTTTTGTTTTGTTTTTCAACTAAAGCCCTTTTTTGCGGAAATTTGCACTTGCTTTGAGCCTCATTCATCATCATTATCATCATTATTTCCACCTGTTTGCTGCTTTTTTTCTATAAACCCATTCGTTTAGTCTGAACTCTACGATTGGCAAATTGCTCGAAGAGGTCGTACTGAATGTAAGACTTTTTGTGGTTGTGGAGTCCTTATGGAATTCAACACAATTAGTCGTGCTACCACAAGCGGTCTCGGAGAACGATATCAAAGTGATAGGGCATGTTGCTGATGATGGAATACAGATCAAATTTTTAGGATCTGAAGGGTTATTGAAACTCTTCGTTCCTGGAGCACAATCACTGAAGATGAGGAAGATACAACGATGTTGCTATAAACTGACTTAACAGTATAAGATTTATCCCTTTTGACGCATAATGTGTGGGAGATTCCATTGATTTGACCAATATACTCGAGATTAGCAGCACTAATCGCATTGACTTTGGTACAACCAGCCGCTGCTTCTTCAGTCGAACAAGCTCCAGCGTGAGGTCAATGGAGATTTTCCTTCGCAGTTGCAGCCTTCAACAGTCCCAGGCCATTGATAGCTAAAGAGAGGCTCGCTATACTCTCCAGAGCAAGCAGCCATTGCTTTGATATCGATAATAGGATTCAATTCCTAGTTGGCGGCGACTTCTGTCGCTGCGATCAGTCTGTTGTGAGAGGGTATGCCAAGCGCTATATGAACTCCAGAGCAGAACACCGTAGTATCCTGCAAGCACGGTCAAATATGTGATGAGCAAGAACTTTTGGCATGGAGATAATGGCTTTGTTTGGCTTCCCATTGTTATGAAAAGTAAAGGTAATAATGCTATGATCTTGAGCTTTGATTTGAATTTCTTGAATAGATAACTGAGTCTGTATCGGTATTTAAATAAGTAAAGGATTAACTAAGTTGCTCTATTTTTATTTTATTTCTCTAAATTAAGAATGTATTAATAAAAAGTCTAATTCAGAAACTGCACTCTAAAAATAAAGTAAGAATCCAAAGTGAACAACCAAATTCCTCAATGCTAAGAAAACAGTTAATCTCACTCGTATAAGCCAGCAGGTCTTGCAAGATTGAACAATAGATCAGATTAAATATGGCTATCCAATCATATTCAAAATTTATTCAAGTTCTTTTTTCAAACTGAAATTGCATTAAATAAAACAGCTTACTGGTTTTATAAATAAAAAGAGTTTAAGGCACTGAGGTCCTCTGTCGTTATTATTGTTATCCAATCTAAGCCATTGTTTAAAATCAGGCGTAAGATATATGAATCTCTCACCTGTCTGACGCGACTATCAAGCCTCGTCGTCACATGCCAAGTTAATCATCACGAAATACATTTTATTAACGATGGGAACATTTCTTTCTGTAAATGGCCAAAAAAACGACGAGTACTAGCAGTTTTGAAGAAAGAACAAAAATATAGACTCTTTTGTTAGATCATTTTCAAAATCTCGAATAATTAATTAATGTAAGATTAATGCTGGCGAGCATTTTTTTATCACTAAGCTAGACAGACACGTTTATAAAACTTTGGAGTGAAGCTGTGTGTGGCTAATAGAAATAAAGGAGCATAAAATGAATAACAGTTGCCTGAAATAAATACAATACAAAATATATTTTGATGAACTTCAATATGAAAAAAATTGCATTTGAAATAAAACAACCAACACTAGCACGATTGTTCCTTTCCTCTCGATTCCCAGTTGGCGGCGACTTCTGTGAGGAGACCAGCCTGTTGTGAGAGTATAGCAGGGTTTATATGAGCTCCATCGTTGTACGACGTAGTATATTAAGAATTCTACAAAGAAAGTCAATGGCTGTCGATCTTGTGCTTTTCATTATGGAATAAGGCTCTGAGCGTGAATGAGTAGGTGTGATGATGGTTTTTCAAGTTGAAATAATCTATGTGACTCTGAGGGCTTGGTATTTAGAGCAGAGTTTACGCCAATTAAAGCTTGACGATTTTTGATTAGAACGGCTAGGCTAATATTGGCTCGGTTTTAATTGAAAAATCATGTTCTGTTACAGTTAAAATAGCTCCGCTAAAAATAAATTGCAACTCGATCTTTGAAGAGTACTTCTTCCAAACATGAGAGAATTCTGAGATTATCATAAACCATAAAAGTGAAAAAAAGACTGATGTCCATGTAGCAGTCCTGATTTGACTATACAATCATTCTATTTTATCAACATCGAGAAAATGAATATTTTCTGAATTACAATAGAATTTGAATGTGAATTACGACTCATCCAACATGAAATTTTGAACAATAATTACTTCAAGCTCACAAGAAAACTCTTCCAATACGATCCGGTCAGATGCTCATATTTTTTACAAAACTCCTTTGCAGAATTGATCCATCGACACATAGTGCTCAGCATTATCGACTGTAGAAAGAATTCTCCTACCTTGAGCGAAGCTTTCGAGAAATGCGTCATCTGTAATAATCATCAAAATTGCTTTCTCGATAAAATCACTTCAATTTTCTTTCTAAACTCCCAAACTTCCTAGCATCTTCCAGTGTATCTTACAGTCATATCCACCCAACCAAAAAGCATCATGCAACTATTTCAACCTTTTCGTAATTTAACAATCAAATAGATTCTTTGTAAAATGCTACGAAGTAGATATCCTCTAAATTTGTCGTTAAGACATTCTCATAGTGGGTTTTCGTAGCTTTTCCATCTTGAAATCATCTTCATCTTCTTCGATGGTCAATTGGCGAAATAACTCTGCCTCGACTCTCTGCGATTAATTTCAAATTCCTTCACAGAACCCTCAAATAAAATTTTCTCAAAGATTTTTTGTGCTGGATTCTCCACTCAAAGCATGACCCCGCAAGAATCAGACATGATGGATGAAAGCGCTCAACGCGAGCCGATGGACATTAATCAGAGTAACTACTTCCTACCCACAAACGTCCCTGATATCTTGAATAAGACTTTGATTATGATCAGCAGATTAAGGAATGCAAGGTAAGTCCTTCAGTCGCCGTCCCTGAACCAATTATTTTAGCAACGACAAAAAGCATATATTCTACGTATCAACCGTCAGCAAAAAGAAAACGATGACCTGCGATCCTACCTCAAGGACGTCAACCGGAAAATTAAAATGTTTGAAGACGATGAAAGTTGAAAACAGCTCTTCCTCTTCCTCTGAACTCATTTTTCCATCATTAGCACACAATGCAGAAACGGGTCAATACACCCTCCTCGACCAGGAAATCCAGGCACTGAACAAAGCGATTTTTGCAATTGACAACAAAATTGAGCAGACTGAAATTTCAAATATATTCAAACTACCTAGCCAAGAGTAAATGTGCGCGTTGAGCAGCATGCTGATGTTTGTTTAGAGCAAAAAGATCTGAAACACACAATGTTATTATGAGCGAAAACGCCTTTCGGCATGATTTTATCAAAAAGGCAAAAAATATGCAATTGAAGTCTATTTCTCATTCAAATGCGATAGGAATATGAAGATTCATTGAGAGAGGAGATCAAACAAAACGAAGCAAGGGTCATAACTCTAAAACAGCAGCTGAGAGCACTGACTGAAGAAATTAAGCACATGGAAAGCGAACACGCCCACCAAACTGATACGATATCCCTCCAGAAGAAAATATTAGCTGTAATATTCCATTGTAATGAGCTCTAATGACTTATTCTCGCTTAGGACTCGAAAGAGAAAATAAAAATGCTCAAAGAAGAAAGCAATGAGTACAAGAATAAATAAATCATACTGGTAAGCGAATTTCGTTGTATATGTTAGTAAAGCAGAGTGTATACTGTCGATTTTGTTGCTAATTTTCAAAGCAAATCAAACACTCTCTACTCGCGTATTTCCTGAGGGTCAAAGTGTGTTTCTTAAGGTCAAATGGAGCGGAGTTAGTTCATGAGGGGTCAGATTTTAGTCGTGCAATGATATTCTAAGTATAGATAATTATGTGACTCAAAATAAACGAAAAAAGTGCAAATCTAATTTACATTACAGAATTGCATCTAGTGTTAACCAAAATATTATTGATGTAGAGCCGGAAGGGCTAATTACTCAATCTTCAGAGGATTTTCTTTCATACGCGCCACTTCATTCGCCTGGATATGCCCGAGCTTCAGATCTTCTTTCGTCATCATTTCAGTGTGTTTTCCCATCTCTTCCTCTTCGATTTCTCTGTCGCCGATACTACTCACCACTCGATCAGCGCCCCCGAACCGAGGGCCGAAGATCATGCCTAACACTGGCTGCCTCTGGTGTCTGAAACCTTGAATTTCATCATCATCGTCCAAAGGGATGTCTATGTCAGGCTCCATATGCGGTTGAGTCATCTTTGACTGCATTTGATGAGCACGAATTCGCTCTTTCTCAGTCGGCGGTAAATGGCCAGGATCGTAATCATCCATCTTCTCTAGATGAAACATCGCTGCGGCGTCCTTCGCGCTCTCATTTAGCACAACCTCATCCGAGTTCATGTTAAAGCTAACCCTCTTGTCTTTCGGTCTTGGACCGCCAGCCATGCTGAACATTTCAGCAGGTTGTTGTGCTCTTGATTCGGTCGTAATCTCTTTGTGATTGTGAATTTTCTGGGTGATGTCCTCAATCATCCCGGTTGGTTTCTGATCGTGGATGATCTCAGCTTCGAGTTTGACTGTTGCGATGGGTTCTTGCTGGGACATGATATCGACCCAGCATTCCAGCTTTTTCGTGGACATGTGCTGCAGGATTTTGAGTCCACCTTCACCCATGAGCGTCCTTTTCTCTATATTGTCTTCTTCGAGCTTGTAGAGCTGAATGGAGAGGACGTTTGCTGTACCGGAGAGTTCGAAACGAAATTTCTCTTCCAAATGTCCGATTCCGGCCGATGGGATTCGGCAACTGAACTGCTGGGCATCGAGGGAGAGGACGATGAGTGGGCTGAGCTTTCGGAAGACCTCGTAGCGGTTCAAAAGCTCAATGCGAGTGATTTTGACTTCGAATATTGCTACCATGTTATTTGTTTGCTATCGCGCACTTTTATTAAGGTGTCTGATATATTAGCAGTGTGAGTCAGCGAGCTAATGATAAGATCCTACTCGAAGGATCACTAGTTTTAATGAACATCCAGTAGACTGGTATCAGTATGATAATTTCGAAATATTTTTTCTTCTGTAGTTTGTGATTTATGTTTTTATTAGTTTTGGAAAGTTCAGATGTTTGGTTGATTTAGAGCTGGATGCCAGTATTCTCGCTGAGCTGCTTTTTGTATTTGTCATGCCAGCTGAGCGATGTATAAGATAGCGAATCTCTTTTGGATCTAAAAGGTTCGTGATATTCCAGTATTCCACTGGTTTATCTCTTTTCGAAACTGGACGAGTGTCATAAATTTTATCCGATAGAATCTAGTCTAAAGATGTTAAATTGTATGTGTTTTCGAGTGCTTGGGTGAGCTGAGGTTTCTCAACTCTACTGAACTAAGAAGTTGGATGTTATCTTCTAAATAGTCTATGAGAATAATAAGATTTACCTATTGAGCAAGATAGTATTCATTTTTCATTTTAGTAATGTGTAACCATGGTATACTCAAATATTTTAGGGAGACTGGCTTCTGAGATGTATAATCTCCTCGGATTTGATACGTTTGGAAAAAGTTTCAAATATGATCAGACATTAGGACAGGATTAGCATAGCCAAGAAAGGCTCTTTTATTAAGGAAGATGAAACAGAAATAATCGGCTCTTGGCAGTCTGGAGAGAAGGTTTGAAAATACAGATGATTGCTGACTAGCAAAATAAGATCAAAATTCGAGGGAATTGGTCTTCTTTGAACGATTAAGAAGTGAATTATTTTTAATTTTTTTTCCAAAGTCAGCGTTGTTGTATTAAAAGAGAGCCAAAATTTTGAGGTTGTTACTCGTTTATGTTGCTGAAGTTAATTATTTCTACATCGGTCACATTTATGAAAATCATATCTGATTGTAAGTTAATTTTGTTCAGCGACAAGAATTTATTAGAATAAGCAAATTTATGCGAGCGGAATGACTTAAGCAAATTTGTAGTCTTATGAAAAAACCCAGTGAATCCAGTATTAAAAATACGAACTTATCGAGACTTAAGTGATGTGTGAGAGGTTGGTTAGAGGGGACCCTCGCAGCTTCGAGAGATTCAATGAGGTTGGCGCGCTACACTTTGTATTCGGTTTTAGAAAAGGATTAAGAGAGAAAACTTTACTTGAGATAAACACTTTCCATTAATTTGGAAGATCATTAATTTGCAGATGATACATCCAGCAGCCTCAGCTGTCTTGTACTTTCATTAATGATTTTTGATTGTTTATTTTGACGGTCTCTTGCTTTATTTTTTCGATTGCGACGCTTCTTGATACTCGCATAAATAGAATATAAAGCGCACCCAATTGAGAAAAAAGTATATAGAATCGTTCGTTGCTAAAATCGCAGCAAAGATACCTAATACCAACCGTACAGCTTGGTTAAACACGAAGATGACAAATCCAGCTTTAGATTTCAGTGGGCTTCCAACTATGACCATTACCAACCAAAATCCAGTGACAATAGTGTAGATGTAGCATTGTGCCATAGGCTTATCTAGTATGAAAATATAATTCAAGCTGAGAAGCACTTATTCAAGTTTAGCAATGAGCAAGAAATTTCGATCAAAGCCTACCTCACCTTTAAATTCTTGAGTGGAAATTGTTAGACTCTCGGGGAATTTATCCTTTTCAATTCTCGCTTTCAGTTTTTTTCTCACATCCTTCATATATATCGGGACGTCTAGTCTTTTACGATTTATTTGGTAGATCCCACCAATAAAAATCAAGAAATATGAGAAAAGCACGATCACCAATATACATGTAGAAAGGATAGTATATCTATCACTGGTAATGAAAGGCGCCTCTTTAAACTGTAAACCAATTTGAACCAGAAACGGAGTCAAGTCTGCAGCAAAAAATGAAATGAGTAAATTCCATCTGAATATGTAATGAATCTTCTCGAAAATTCCAGGTTTTTTATTTCCTTTCTTTTTGCAGAGTCGGAATGGGATCCAAGTGATGATCACTAGGATAAAAACAATCTTTTCTTTGATGAATTGTTGTCCATATTTGTTGATACATATGACTTAAGGTTAAATATGCAAAAACATAATTCATCAATATTTTTCAAAAGAAATGGATTTGGTTTTCTCATTATTTTTTGGAATTAATTTCGATTGGGATATCAATTCTTCGAGGTCTCGAAGAACCCTAGTTGTCGTCGACGTTTTTTTGTGCTTCCACTGTGGAAATGAAGAGAGGATTGATCAAGACTGGTTCTCCTAATAATAAAAAGAATGATAAAATTAAAAATTGCGAAGGATCTAGATACTTGACGGTTGAAATTATGAAAGTATGACCCGAGGGGGAGGGGTCTAAGGACATGTCACTTTCATCCACTCCTCTGACTCGCTGTCTCCGTTGCTGGTGTTGCTGTTTTCGTTGTCGTTCTTGTAAACGATTTTCTCGTTTTTCTTGTTCTCTCTGTGGGGCCTTTTTCTTCTTTTGTTTACATTTCTCACGACAATTTTTGATTAATTCATAAATTGAATATAAGAAAAGAACAACTGCTATTAATGTATTAATTCCAAGAGTGACTATCATTGTCCAAATCATGACATTACCTACCGTCAAACCCATCTCTGGACTTAGAAAATCGGCTGAATCATTGGTCGTCATCACCACAGCGATTATTCCAAGTAACAATTTCACTGATTCATTGAATACCAAAATTATAAAAGCGGATCTTGAGCTCAAAGGCCGAGTAACTATCACCAACAACAACCAAAATCCTGTGATGAGGGTGTAGATATAACACTGCGCAAGAGGCATCTCTTGCATGAAGACATAATTCATACTGAGAATGATGTCTTCAAGTTTGGTGATAAGAAGGAAATTTTTATCGAGCCAAGAGTCGTCTTTGAAATCTTGAGTAAACACTTCCAAACTTTCAGGAAATTTGTCCTTCTCAATTTTTTCTTCAAGTTTTTGTCTGGCTTCCTCCATATACTCAGGGACCTGAAGTCTTTTGCGATTGATCTGATAGATTCCGACTCCGAAAATGATTACATAAGAAAGAAGAACAATGATCGATATACATATGGAAAAGATCGTATATCTGTCGCTGGTAGCAAAAGGAGCTTCTCTGAACTGTATTGCAATTTGCACGACAAAAGGGGTGAAGTCACCAATAAAGTAAGAAACTAACATATTCCACCTGAATGTATAATGAATTGTCTCCATTATTTTCTTTAGTTTTTTACTCTTCGAGCAAAGTTTGAACGGAATCCAAGTCAATACCGCTAATATAAAAGCGATATTTTCTTTGATAAAACCATCTCCAGCTTTTTCGATGAACAAGACTGGCTCTTCCCATTCTTTAAATTTATAATATTCTGATGTCGCAACTGAGTCAGCATCGTTTAAATAAGCATATACGTTTGGTATCAGACTCATTGAATAAAGACTCTCATAGAATTTAAAGAAATTTTTTGGAAATTTGACATTGAGGTATTTGTACATTTCGAGGTCGCCGAGGGCGTCAAGTAGGAAAACAGCAGTTGCGCTTATACCGCC
>ENA-UOTX01000787-UOTX01000787.1-compost-metagenome-genome-assembly--contig:-NODE-787-length-30064-cov-10.874446_pt1 | contig 30064 bp, 20 predicted proteins | sample MGYA00238143_ERZ746982 | MGnify/ENA primary metagenome ERZ746982 (study PRJEB28758, sample SAMN06268862) | compost metagenome | isolation source: single cell | place: USA: California, Emeryville, Joint... | reverse complement strand
TAGAATGTCCATATGAAGGCGGTTGGATGGTAATCATCACATTCTTTATCTCAAAATATGCTAATTCTCTTTTCTCAAATATAGGAACCTGACGGTACATGCGCCTACTGCGATCCTACTTGCGAGACTTGCTCCGGAAAGTTAGCAACTAATTGTTTGACTTGTTCTTCCGGAACTTATTTCGTCTCCTCGAATCATTCTTGTGTCCCCTGCAATGTGGACGGTTACTCCATCTCTGGTGCCGAATGCTTAGAGTCTCCAAAGAGTACGGCCCAAATCCTCAAGTTTAAATTGCAAGAGACTCCTCAACTCTATCTTCTTAACTTCAATGCTTCTTTAGAGCTTGAATTTTCTTTGGCAGAGATCAAACTCTATCAAATTTCGAACTCTGCAAATCCTCTCAGTGCAGACATGTCAGAAATGAGCTTCACTTTGACCAAACTTGCTTCCAGTTCTTATCAGCTGAATTTCCTCTCATATACTGAGAGCGATGAAAGTCGATCCCTTCTGCTATCTTTTGACCTGTTCAATTCGAATTTGAGCTACTCTTACATGATATCCCCTTCAAATTCCACAGCTCCCATCTATACAGACTCCTATATGGTTCAAGCAGCTGATAAGGTTGGTACTACCTCTAAGGCGATATTTATTAGCACAGCAGCCTCTGCGTTACTTGTTTATCTCCAGACTAAAGGAGCTAGCACTCAATTGATGCGACTGTTGCAAGTTATGGCTCGAATTAATTTTATGAAGCTGATTAATATTAATTATCTGGCACCTCTGGCTACTTTCTACAACTATACTGATTTAGGGCAATTCGGATTGCCCAATGTTTTCAACAAAATACCTGGCTTTAGCAACAGCCAAGCATCAGCTGACTCAACGCTAAGGACAGACTCGGAAGGCCAAATTATATTTAATGACTATTTCAGATACTCCTATAGCCAAGTCTTTCTTGACAACTATGGTGGAATCGTTTTCTCCACCTGCATCAGTCTGACACTCTACCTTCTCGTCAAAGTGGCTTGCAAATGCTTGAAAAATAAAAATTCCACAATCAAAAAGATTCTGATTGCAACAGGTCAGTCATTCGAGAAAAGTATTCTCATGACATTATTAGTTTCTCGATACCCCTATCTTTGCTCAGCTCTCCTCTTTAATTATGCTTTTATTCCGATAAATGGAGCATATCAACAAATTAGCTTCGGATTCGCCATTTTATATACAATTATAATGGCTTTCATTTGGTTTCTGGCAATTTCTGTCAGTTTCTATCATGGAAAACACAAGGCCAAGCTGAAACCTATTCGACCTTTTTTTGGCTTGATCACTCTTCTCTGCCAAGAACACCACAGCAAAAGCTTTTTAGGACGAATAATGACATTTTGGACCTTATTGTTCAATTTTATCGTAATGCTCGTGCTCGAACCTCTGAGAAAGTGGGTGATTGTTCAACTTAGTATTTTGATAGTATTGAGTGTGATCACGCTCATAATCGCACTTCCCAAAAAAGTATTCAAGACACCTGCAAATAGAATCGTCGTGATCGGCACAGAAGTCGGATTTATCATTGTAGCCATACTATTTCTTGCTATGTATTCTCTTGAGAATTCGAATTCATACCAAGTGAGGCTCGGGCTGAGTTGGACTACCGCTGGAGTAAATGTCTCGATCATACTCTTCCATATTATTGTCAAAATTGTCGAATTCTTTCGATTGAGAAAGAAAAAAAGAGAGGAACGAAAACAAAAGCAAGGAATACCAAAAAGTGCCAACGACGATAGTCAAATTCAACTTCGAAGACATAACAATTTTGGTATCTCAATTGGTACTACTCCCAATAGCCTTGGGACTCGATTCAGAAGGTAAACGATACCGTTAGAAACTTGAATAATCAACGAATCAATTTCTTTCAGTAGTGAAATAGCTTTCTTTCTTTTCAATGGAAACTCTCGCTAAAGGATTTACTTGTTCATGAGTTTTATGTTCTCTCTCTCTAAGCCAAAACATTTCGATCTGTAAATTTTTTGTTATGGGTAAATTTTATTTTCATTCTGATCCAAGTGAAATTTCAAAATTTTTTTTCTTTCAAAAAGTAAGGTGATGACCTGGGAGTCCAATACATTCGTAGCTAATCAAAATTTATTCTCTTTGCTTGCGAAGAAGCCGTTATTAATCGTTCATCCCAAAGCTTTAAATTTTTATATCACAAAAACCCTCAAATTGCTTGGAAATTCACTCACAGGATCTTTTGTTCAACTGAATTTTTGTCAACTCAGAGTTTCGTTTGGTTCTAACCTGATGAAAGAATAGATCGTACATAACTCTTCAGCAAGTATTTGAGCTAATAAATTAGTCAAGATCTTGCCAAAAAGAAACTATTGTTAGTGTCCTAGCAAATATTGGTATCATTTTCATCCAATCTCTAAAAGTTTGATATTAATAACACCTACATAGACTTCATGCAAGCTCATTCCTCGAGTTAAAGGAGTGTAATTTGCTTTGAAGTGCCTTTCTTAGCTGCCTTGGGCAAAATTTTTTCGATTATGGTCACACATTATTTAAATGTTTCGTACTCAGACATGGGTGCTACTACTGCGCAGGAAAAAGACTCTTAAACTCTTATTGTTTGTTTATTCTCAAAAGGGAAAAAGAACCTTCGAGTTTGCTACCATGATTTGTTAGCTTAATTTTTATTAAGGATCCTGATACAGAACTATTAGTATAGTTGCGTCACGCAGAGAATTTAGATAACGAAATATCAAAAATTCCTCTCTTACTGAGTGAAAATCAAAACATGAAAGAACCTACTGTCAAGATTCGATCTTATTATCACTTCCAATCCGAAATGAAGTCGAATCTCTTTTCTTTCGCTATAAATGCTCTTGTAATAGGTTCGCAGTATCGGAATTCAGAAGAACTCTTTGCTCTGTCTGTGAAACTATTTGTTTTCAGGTCAAAATTATCCAATTCTGTTTATTTAACTGACTCCCAAATTTACAGAATTCTAAAAGGCTTTCATTGTGATCTCATCGTGAATGATTCTTCGTGAATTATAACCAAAAGCTGTTTTAAGAAATTAATTTATCTTTTAGCAATTTAAAATTTAATGCACTCTTCAACTATGCTAATTCTACTTTATGCTCTTTTTCTGGGTGCTAGTGGTAAATCTTCGCTCTACCACACAAATTGACTTTTTTTTCCCATGCTAATGAGTAGCTTCAACGTTTGAGGTTATCAAATTACAAGAAACCCTCAAATATTACAACGGAGTTCATGATCAAATGTTGCTCTCTACCAAAACGAGTGGATGGACCACATGCAAACAATATGCTGGCAGCGTATGGGTTAAAATAGTTACCTGGCAAAGCGATTGGCAAACATTCTTTCGGTTTACTCAGAATCCTACGTAATTTTGTCGAAATCAATCCAACACATGAAATCAATTGTTTGATGGATAGAGTCGATGGCTCTAATGGGAGGATAATGCTTTTCGTATCAAGCTCAACCACTCAATGTCTCTTTCGTGTTGGAATGACTGGAGATGCTTCAGGCCAATGGAATACATGGGAAGGAGTAATATTGCGATTGCTTGAGTTACCTTTTCACTATTTTCCGGTAGGGCATCACAGGAGGTTTGCTACTTCCATTGGGTCAATGGGTGTTTTTAGCCACTTCTATAAACACCGCTACTACACCACAAAAACAAAATGGCTTTCGATATACTCTGACTTCTTCTTCGGATCGGGTCGTTGCTTTTGACACCAGAGCACCTAAGGGGTCATTTTATGATTTGGCAATTAATGGCAACATTTTTGTTGGAGGTGATACGTTTTACGCAAATGATGCCGAGTATTGGCTACAAGGAGCCAGATTGTATCTTAATTATTTTCCCGATACAGTGGATGAAATGATAAATCTTGCAATAATGGAGACTGGTAATATTTTTCACTATTCAGAGCATCCAGATTTCTCTCATGTGTTAAGGTACACTTTACATTTTTCACTTTAATTCAACAATGAGTGTGAACAATAACCAAACGGTTGTTGTGAATTTTATTCAAGAAACGTCACATGGAGCTCTGTCAGCATACAAAGGTTAAAAATTTAGAAACCAGTTAAACTTATGATGCTAAACAATTATTTTCTTTTTGTAGGGCTCTCGATGACTGATACTATAAGTGATCCTGTTCTTGATGTGAAAAACATTATGCGTTGCCGAGCCGATTCCATTCTAAGCTTCACTGTTGGAGGTGTCGCTCCGAACGGTGTAGTGTTTGCCATGGATATATACCCATATTCTGGAGGCTCATCGGCTCAGACACTTTTTTCTATACGAGATGGCTCAGCAAATTTAGTGTCTTTTGCTGCAGAATTGTCGGATTCTACGAATCAAATTACTTTCTACAGAAAAGATTCCATTAGTGGTCTGATGGTAGCAATTGCAACTCCTTCTCTTACGCTGACAAAAGGTGATGTTATTTCATAATAAACGAATACTAACTGCTTAAAAACTAGATGCCTGGAATCGGCTGATCATTGAATATATACAAGCCCAGCCACTCAACTCCAACGGCGCATACTACAGTCTGAGAATGTTTGTTGAGGCAACCAATTCGAGTCGAGTTTATTTTGCAGATTCAGCAGGAACAACATCGCCACCAGCATTGTTCTTCGGGGTGAATAATATGGTCCTCGATTTCTGCAGCCAAGTTGTTGATGGTGTCACACCTACGACTCGTCAGGCAACAAAAGATGGAAACTTCGATATCCTGAACTTTCTGTGGTTTGCTGGCTCTGGTGGACTTTTCTGGAATGAAGCACGTAATCATAATCTTCTTGCTTCATCCTTCATATATGGTAGTGGTCCCTAATTGCCACATCCATGCCGTTCTTCATCCAAATCAGCAATCTTGTGTTTTATGCGAGTCTGGGTATTATCTCTATGACACAGCATGTTATCTCACCTGTCCGGCTGACACCCGTCCACATGAAGATACCAAGTCTTGTCAAAGTAAAATGTTGAGATAAATTTCTGTTCATCTTAATAATTCTCTTCATAGAATGCCAATATGGGTATCATTATGTAAGAAGAGCCTCTTATTCACTAAAAATTTGTTTTATCTCCTTAAACTAGGACACCTCGGACTTGTGTATGGACTGCACTACAATCGGTTATTTCGTTTCTGCAAGCTACTTGTGCACACAATGCTACACAGGATGTGCTCGTTGCACAGGGACTGACAGTTCTCAGTGCACATCTTGTATTCAGGGGTCTTATTATTTACAACCATCTCCAAATTCGAATACATGTGCCACGAGCTGCCCTTCTGGATATGAAGCAAATGACACTCTAGCTGCATGCGTCCAATGCTCATTCGCTTGGCATGATGGAAAATGCTTTGACAGCTGCCCTGAAGATTATGTTAAAGCGTATTCAGGAGATTGCGTTTATACAGGTTCTACAGTGGTTCAAAAAGCAGCAGCTACAGTTGGTAGTACATCTCAGGCCATAGCGATTAGCACAGTAGCCTCTGCCTTGCTTGTTTACCTCCAATCTAAAGGGGCTAGCACTCAGTTGATGCGAATTCTACAAATTATGGCTCGAATTAATTTTATGAAGCTGATCAATATCAACTATCTTACCCCACTCGCTACTTTCTACAACTATTCTGATTTAGGGCAATTCGGATTGCCCAATGTTTTCAACAAAATACCTGGCTTTAGCAACAGCCAAGCATCAGCTGACTCAACGCTAAGGACAGACTCAGAAGGCCAAATTATATTTAATGACTATTTCAGATACTCCTTTAGCCAAGTTTTTCTTGACAACTATGGTGGAATCGTTTTCTCCACCTGCATCAGCCTGACACTCTACCTTCTCGTCAAAGTGGCTTGCAAATGCTTGGAAAATAAAAATTCCACAATCAAAAAGATTCTGATAACAACAGCTCAATCATTCGAGAAAAGTATTCTCATGACATTATTAGTTTCTCGGTATTCCTATCTCTGCTCAGCTCTCATCCTCAATTATGCTTTCATTCCCACCAATGGGGCATACCAACAAATAAGCTTTGGGTTCGCTATTTTATACACAATTATAATTGTCTTCATTTTGATTCTGGCAATATGTGCCAGCTTCTATCATGGCAAAAACAAGGTCAAACTTAAACCTATTAGACCACTATTTAACTTGATAAGTCTTCTCTGTCAAGAGCATCGCAGTATAAGTTATTTAGGACGAATAATGACATTTTGGACCTTATTGCTCAATCTCATCATAATGTTTGTGCTCGAACTTCTGAGAAGGTGGGTGATTATTCAACTGAGTGTTTTAATAGCTCTGAACGTGATTACTCTCGTAATCGCTCTTCCAAAAAATGTGTTCAAGGCAGCTGCAACTAAAATAACGGTTATCGGCACAGAACTCGGATTTATCGTTGTAACCATACTATTTCTCGTAATGTATTCGCTGGAGAATTTTGGTTCATACCAAGTGAGGCTTGGATTGAGCTGGACTATTGTTGGAGTAAACAATGTGATTATACTCTTCCAAATCGTTGTGAACATTGTCGAGTTCTTTCGATTGAGAAAGGAGAAAAAACGAGAGCAACAAAAACATAAGCATGGATCACAAAAGCAAGCTCAAGAGGAGAGCCAAATTCAGCTTCGGAGACCTCACAAATTTGGTATCTCAAGGGGAGCAGATTCCAACACATCCTTGAATGGATTCCCAGGTTTAAACGATACTGTCAGAAATTTGGAATAACCAGCAAAAGCAATTTCGTTCGAATCCAATAAACAGCTGCTTCTTCCTTAAAAGACTAAAAGATCAGTCACTAAAGGAACTTGATGTGCAAAGAAGTTTGAAATAAAACTTTTGAGCTCTGGTTAAATATTTAACAAAAATTTCAAATGTATGAGTAACTAATTATTTTCATTCTGATTCAAAGCGATTTGCATGTATTTCTAATAGCAGCTAGGGATGTAAATTTTCAGTCTTAGACATATTTCGTCTCTCAACTCGAGATTTCAGTGAAATTAAGATCTTAGGGATCGATCTCCTTGTAATTCAAGCACAGAAATTTAAATAGATTGATTAACAGACGGTTATCATCTTTTTCACTTTTGGGAATAGTTTATTAGTTTAGACAATACTGAAATTTTATGGAAGAGCTAAATCACTTCGCGTTAGTGGTTCATTCGCTCAAAATCATCTCAGTAATAAATAAAGATGGTCCCAAAGAATAACCTTGATGAGATGATTATGGAATTTACATGTAATCACATCCATTTGCAGCAGCCATCGAGAATACACTTTCCAGCTTTTCAAGATTCTTTTAGAAAAGAGTGGAAACTAGTTGCATACTCCAGATATGAATCACTTAGCGGCAAGTTCTTTAATTATTCCAAAGTATTTTATTTTTTTATTAAACAAAGTTAATACTTGAAAAATTTGAGTGTCAGTCTCTTTCCAAAAACAAAAGCTTGTAAAGATGGTGAACATGCTTCCAAAACACCACAGTTTTGATATTTTGAGAAATGAAAAGTAAAAGCTCAGATCACAATTTATATTTGCAAGTTCGAGGCAACTACTCCGCAATAAGAATTTCTTTGCTGATTGACCGACAAAAAAATGAATATTATCCTTTGCGAAGCATCCTTAGCAACCTTATCTGAAGCTACCTCCTACCGAACCGATAATTTGTTTGAAATCTACCTCCTCATCCGCAAATCATTCTTGATATAGCATTCGTTTTCCCCGCCCTCCCTCCTCATAAGTCTGATGCAACTCGAATCCTACATTCTATGACCAACTTCAATTTCATGAATCAGGATTAAGACCCAATCTGGAGCCTTTCCGATAGAGATTATATATAATGAATTAATTAAGTCAAACTGGAATAATTTTATGCACGCTTCTAAAATTATTCTCTTGAGCTGCGAAAATGATTAACTGTAGTTACGTCACTCAGTAAACCTCTATAACAAAATCAGGATTGCTGCTTCTTGAAACGAAAGCTAGTGAGATGGAAAGGAACCCCCGGTAAAGGCCTTGCTCTATCATCACTTCTGAGTACTGGTGTTTTAATGGAGTTTATTATTGGAATTAAGAAATAAATTTCGATTTGCATGAGCCTATTGTAACAGATTTTAAAATTCTATTTATTAAACTAACTCCTGAAGAATCTCTGTCGAAAACTCATTTGAGTATATTAATCGATTTCGGAAACTCAAGCTGATGGGTTCTTTAACTATCTATGTTTTTGCTTCTTTAAGCCGTATTTCTGAATGCTGATGGTAAGTCCCGCACTCGACACTCAAAATCTCATGCTATGAGTAGCCTCAGAGATTGAGATTCTCAAATTACAAGAAACCATAAAACAATATACCGGTAAATATGATGAAATTTTGCTCTCCACAAAGACGAGTGGATGGAGCAAATGCAAAGAATACGCTAATAGTTTTTGGATTAAAAAAATGAACTGGATAGAAATCCCGGAATCATACTTTCGGCTTACTAACGACCCTCAGTAATCTATTGCTCTTAATAAGATACATCAAACAATCATTTGATGGATAGGCTAGATCGATATGAAGGGAGGTTAATATTTTACCAGCAAACCAACATGAGTGGGTGTCCCTTTCGCGTTGCCTCGACTGGTTCCCAATGGGGCTCATGGAATACATGGGAAGGAGTAATACTACGATTGCCTGAATTACCTTTTTACTACTTTTCTGGTGGGGCATCACAGGAAATTTGTTACTTCCACTAGACCAGTGGGTGTTTTTCACCGTTTCTGTAAATACTGGACGCCACAAAAACAAAATGGCTTCCGATATACTCTGACATCTACTTCGAGTCGAATCGTCGCATTTGGAAGCAGAGAACCCAGTGGATCATTTTTTGATTTATCAATCGCGGCCACTATTTTTATTGGTGGTGATCTCTCTTACCTAAATACCGGAATCAATTTTTGGCTGCAAAATGTTAGATTATATCTTAATTATTTTCCTGATTCAGTGGATGAGATGATAAATCTTGCAATCATGGACACTGGTAACTTTTTTTATGCTGTCAACATAGCACACCTTACTCCTTTCATAATTTGCCAGGCACACTTTACATTTTTCACTTTAATTCTTCACCGATGGTGAACAATAATCAAACATTCGATGTGAATTTTATTCAAGAGGCGTCACAAGGAACCTTGACCGCATATAAAGGTATGAAAATTAAGTTCATTACCGCTTTAGCAGACGAACAAATTATCTTCATTTTCTTAGGACTCTCTGTGTATGATACTATCAGTGATCTCATTCTTTGTGTTAATGATCTGCTGAGATGCCGATTTGACCCATTCTAAGCTTCAATGTTGGAGGTGTTGCTCCTTATGGTATAGTGCTTGCGATGGACATCTACCCATATTCTGATGGTCCATCAACTTAGACACTTTTTTCTATACGGGCGATGCCTCAACAAATTCAGTGTCTTTTGTTGCAGAATTGTCGGATTCTACGAATCAAATTACTTTCTACAGAAAAGATTCCATCAGTGGTGCACTGACAGCAGTTGCAACTCCCTCCCCTACGTTGACGAAAGGTAATTAATTATATTTGATAATAAACGAAAACTAACTTGATGAAAAAATGAGACGCTTGGAATCGACTAATCATTGAATACACGCAAACCCAACCACTCAATTCCAACGGCGCACACTATTCTCTGAGAATATTTATCGGATACAGTAGCATGGATCGAGTGTGTTTTGCAGATTCAGCAGGGACAGACTCACTACCGGCATTATTCTTCGGAGTTAATGATATGGTACTCGATTTCTGCAGTCAAGTCATTGATGGAATCATACCGACTACAAGATGGAGTATTTGACATCTTGAACTTTTTATGGTTCGCTGGACCTGGTGCCAGTAATCGCAAATATATCATTTGTCGTAGTGATCCCTAATTTTTTTTGCCTCAAAGCTGCTGTTCTTAATACAAACCAGAAATCCTGTCTTCTATGTACATCCGGGTATTATCTTTATTACAGAGCATGTTATACAATCTGCCCAGGAGACACTCTTCCGAATGAAGATACAAAAACCTGTCAAAGTAAATTACTAATATCCATTTTTTCTAATAATCTCAATATTTTTGGGCTAATTAGAATATCAGTGTACTACGGGGACAGGGTGTGCAACTTGCACAAGCAATCAGTGTATTACTTGTATTCAGGGAGCTTTTTTCCAGCCATCTCCAAATTCGAATACATATGCCACAAGCTGCCCTTCTGGATATGAAGCGAATGACACTCTAGCTGCGTGCGTCCAATGCTCATCCACAGAAGTTTGGTTTCATGGAAAATGCTTAGATAGCTGTCCCGATGGTTATGTTAAAACATATTCAGGAGACTGCATTTATACAGGCTCTGCAGAGGTTCAAAAAACAGCAGCTGCGGTTGGCATTACAACTCAAGTTATAGTTATTAGCACAACAACTACTGCTTTGCTAGTTTACATCCAATCTAAAGGGGCTAGCACTCAGTTGATGCGAATTCTACAAATTATGGCTCGTATCAACTATCTTACCCTACTCGCTACTTTCTACAACTATACTGATTTAGGGCAATTCGGATTGCCCAATGTTTTCAACAAAATACCTGGCTTTAACAGCAGTCAAGCATCAGCTGACCCAACGCTAAGGACAGACTCGGAAGGCAGAGTTATCTTCAACGACTATTTCACATACTCCTATAGCCAAGTCTTTCTTGACAACTATGGTGGCATCGTTTTCTCCACGTGCATTACTTTGATACTCTATCTTCTCGTCAAAGTGGCCGGCAGATGTTTAACAAATCAAAATTCCATAATGGAAAAGATGCTGATTGCCACAGGTCAATCGTTCGAGAAAAGTGTTATCACGACGCTACTTGTTTCTCGATACCCCTATCTTTGGTCGGTTCTCATTTTTAATTATGCTTTCATCCCTATTAATGGAGCATACCAACAAATTAGCTTTGGATTCGCTATATTATATACAGTTATTATTCTCTTGATTTGGATACTGGCAATCTGTGCCAGCTTCTATCATGGGAAGAACAAGACCAAACTGAAATTTATTCGGCCTCTCTTTGGCTTGATTACTCTTCTCTGTCAAGAGCACCATAGGAAAAACCCTCTCGGAAGAATAATGCCATTTTGGAACTTCCTATTCAATTTTACCATAATGCTTGTGCTAGAACTTTTGAGGAAGTGGGCGACTCTTCAACTCAGTGCTTTGATAGTATTGAATGTGATTACGATCTTAATGGCACTTCCGAAAAACGTGTTCAAGACAGCTGCAAATAAAATAACCGTGATTGGCACAGAGTTCGGGTTCATCATCATCAATGTAATATTTCTGGTGATGCGTTTTCTTGAGAATTCGAATTCATATCAAGTGAGGCTCGGACTGAGTTGGACTACCGTTGGAGTAAATGTTGCAATTCTCCTCTTCCAAATTGTTGTCAAAATTGTCGAATTCTTTCGATTGAGAAGTGAGAAAAAAAGAGAGAAACAAAAACATATGAAAACAACCGAGGATAGCCAATTTCAACTTCGAATACCCCACAAATATAATATCTCAATTCGAGCGGACTTCAGCAGTTCTTGGAATAGAGATCAAATAAATTTCGTTCAGTGACGATACATAGCCAACCATCTTTCTTATCAGCGCCGAAGGTCACAAAAAGAAGTTGATGTGCAAAATTTTTTCACAAAGCCTGAATAATTCATTAAATAACTCATTTCAGATTTATAAGTAACTATGTGCTTTCATTCTGATTCAAAGCGACATGCACAGAATTAGGATATTCAATTAGAGCTAACTAACAAATATAATTCAAATATAATTCGTCAAGTTAATTCTGAGACTTATTGTAAGCCATTTTCTCCGAACTTATTACACTTGATACAATTGACAGCCTATAGTAAGAATTTAAAAGTAATTCCAATTTATGAATAAGGATTAATTTTCGCACTGATAATTTCTTCAATGTTACACAGAAGGTTTCGGACTGATGCATGCAAGTTAATCTAATCTCAAGAATATCAATAGGAAATATTGCATACCATTTGCGAAATCAACATCTAATATAGACTTGAAAATCTCTAAAATAAAACTCAGTACATAAACAGTTTGCATTTTTCAAACTACAAATATATATTTTCTCCATCTAGATGTACATCTGAAATATCTATCATTAAAGACTATCTCAGCAGTAAGAAAGAGAACCAGATCCATTTCTTTTCTCATTTCTGGATCTACAATCGAACCGAGACATCTCAACCATCTTGATCTCTTAAATCATCATACTCTCATTCTCTGCAGAATCCCGTAATTTCTCTCTCAGGATCCTTTTCTTAATCTCGTTCTGTAGCAATTTTTCTTGTCGAGCACGCTGGCTCGCTAATTCATTATCATCATCGTCAAAGCATTTCTCAACTGCTTCATGAACGACATGTCTTTCCAACTCAGATGTACTCTGGCCCACCAACTCCTGAGATTTTTCCTTTTGAGTTCCTCTCTTTTTCACTTTCTGAGGCTGAAGAGTCGAACTCACAATCGAGAGCAGCTTCTGTTTCGACTGAGACTTCGAAGCGAGGTTCTTAGAAACGTTTTGTTTCGAAATGACCGTGTTGTTTCCGCTAAAGCTAATATTAGCCAGAGTATTGTTCCTTTTCAAACTGCTTTTAGGAGTTATGCTCCTTGCATCAGACTTTTTTGCGAGGAACGCAGATGAATTTAGAGCATTCTTGGAGGATTTCTCAAATGACGTGTTTCCCATTATAGTAGATTTATTTAGTCCTAATGAAGGCATGGTACTTTTCCTTTGAAAGCTTCTTTCAAACTTTGATTGACTCCCTAATAAATTCGTACCTGCTCGAAGCGCAGTATTGGAAGTAGTCGAAAGACCTTTTGGAGTAGTTGGTTTCGTTCTCGATTGAACTGCTTTGGCTGACATGAAGTAAGGAGCCGAAGCTTTGTTTACGGCACTCGCCTTGGTTGTAAAGGACATATTTTTCAGAGACGCTTTATTGATAGACGTTCTTGATGCCTTCGTCGACGGTGTAGTAGGATTCCCCTGGTCCTCACTATGACCACCAACAAAACTTAACGACTTTACTTGCATTATTGAGGAAGGAGTGCTCGGCTCATTGCTCATCCGACTAGGAGTTTTATCACCATTCCAAGCTTCAACGCTGAAAGAAGAAATACTTCCAAATTTATTCCCAGCTTTTGGAGTTTTTGACATTCCGATACTCAATTTCTTGCTCTGACTCCTCGTTTGCTTTTGGGGAGAAACTTCTGGCGAATAGGTCTCTTCATTGATGGGAAAAGTGGTTGAAAGGTCAGCCGATGTTCTGTAATTCTCAGTTTGCAGCTCATTAATTCGGCGGAGGATCTTATTTTGAATCGAAGCATCGAATTCGTCGTTATCATCAAGCAAATTAGTTTCTAGCCTATTCCTTCCATGAGAGTTTCTTCCTGCAGGTTCAACGTGTAAAAGCCGCTCATATTGATTGGCCGAGAGCAACTGGGATCTGGCGATTTGCAGCTCCTAATAAAGAAAACGGCTTATTCATTATTTGAATATAATGAGTATTACTTTCTCAAGGTTCAGTTTTTCTTTTCTGATTTCCTCGATTTCTTTCTCTTTTTGCTCCAGGCTTTGTCGTAGCTTCTCGCTGGTCTCACGCTCTTTTTCAACGAATTTCTTTTGGAGTTCCAACGAGATAAAAACGCTCTTATTGCAGAATTGTAAAAAATTTTTGTCAATTCCATTCTGGGTTGCGTTCTCCAGCTCAAATAGTTTTTTCATCAGCGTGAAATTGTGCGCTCGAAGTGCCTAGGTTTTGAATAGCTTGAGAAATTAGATCAATTCAAATTTTTACTTTTCTTTCTTGGTTGACTTGCTCGAATAGTTTCGTTAAATGCTTATTTGCCTCAAGAGCAGTATAATAGCACTGGAGGATGAGTTCTTTGGATAGGTTTTCGATATCTGGGACAGAGAAGTCTGGAATGCTTAAAGGACGATCTAATAACTTGTAGTCAAGTTGATCCAGGAGTGAATCTGGGTCTCCTTGATCAGTTAGTAAAGCTTCAAGCTTGCTGACGATGTCTAAGTCAAGTTGGTATGATTTTGAGTAAAAGTTGCCCCAGGAGGACATGCTGGCCAAATTGAATCTGTTGTTTAGTTCGTGAAGTAAAATTGAAATAAAATGATATCAGAACTAATTAATCGATTTAGTTGAACTTAGGATTTGAAATGCAACGCTATAATCTTCATTCTGCTATCGAATACTGACATAATTGACATTTTGATCAACCTGGAAGAATTTTGGCCTCGTTAATCCAAGGTGATATGTAAATTGATAGAAAATTCGTGATATAACTGCTTAGTGGGATCGCTATAGCATTCTAAGAATAGTTTTCCAATTATTCATCCTCGTTGAAATTGAGATACTGCTTTGAGAAGGGAGTTTTTTCATTTCTGATCTAAAGACCAAATATACTCTTTCGCTGAACATTGAGGGAAGATCAATGCTGGGTATATTGAGTTGAAACTCTGAGGAATTATGGCTCAGGAAGTCCTAAATTTCAAAAAAGTTGCTGATGAATGTGACATTTTATTCTGCTTTTCCGAGTGAAAGTAATGGCAGAGAGTTGGCTTATTGCAAGCGACTGCATATCATATTTATTTCTAAAGAAACTACAGGACCTTGAATTCCTGATGTGAATACTGAACGTGTAGTTCAGAATTTAAAATTACTTAAAATTAATCTTCCTTGTATATATATCTATATTTAAAAAATAGCAATCGAACTAGATATCAACTCCGGACATGCATACACCAATTATTGAGTTTTACATTTTCTTGCCATTCTCATGCAACCCATTCCTAATTGGTGACGAACTAAGCATAGGTGGTTTGAATTTCCAATCTTTTCGCTTATAGAACAGCACATAAGCTGCAGATGTACACACCGCTTGTTCATGCGTCTCTTTAACCGCAGAGTCATCGAAGCAGTACCACTTATCCGATTTCCAGTTCTTTCCAAAAGCAGTATAATGCCCAAATCCAGTGCTTCCATAATGATTCACAATGGCAAACAAATCATACAGCAAACGATTCTTCTTATCATCTTTCTCTTCTTCCTCATCATCTAAAGCTTGATCCCCAAGCATTTTCGGAGGCTCAGGATTTTCAATCTTTTTCAACAGCTTCGGAGACCCCTCCTTCGGAATTTTAAATTGTTCTCTCTCCTTTAGCTTTTCTTTCGCTCTTTCTTTCGCCTTTTCCAGTTCTTTTTCTAGCTGTTGGGCTTCCTTCGTTCTTGGAGGGAGCTTAATGGGATATTCCATTGGCAATTCATGGTTCGTTACGAACTCAGTGAGATCCAGATCTTTCACAGGGAAATCGACCTTTGCTTGTATCTTTCCAGAGCTGAACCCCGTTCCGCTTTTGAACCTCTTCAGATGAATGATCATCACAGGAGGAGCCTTATAAATCTCCATTTTTTTGTGAGCCTTTTGATGCTTTTTGCATTTGTTACAATACCACATGTTATCCTCTCCGAGCTGCTCTGGCTGGCCAAACTGTCTAAAACAATCATAAATTGGTATGCCACCTTCTTTTGGACTTTCCATGACCTCTGTTCCCTTTTTTCCTCTCTCCGGGCTGTTCTCATCCGCTTTTCTTGGCGGGTTAACACAAGCGTTCAGTTTTCCAAAATCTAGATACTCAGGCGCGTTTTCAAAAAACAACTCAAGTTCGAGGCTGTATCTTTGTTTATCTTTGACTTTGGAAAGTATATCTTCATCTAATTTCTTCTTAGAAGAACACTCGAGCTCACAGTTATCACAGCGCGTGTCTCCGCAGAAGTAGCACACATCATACCCATGTGAATTCGTTACTAATAAGATCTTAAAATGCCTTTTCCCAGACTCTCTGCTCTCATAGACGTGCTTAAAAGCCTCTTCATCGCTTAGTTTGAGCCACCGTTGCTTGTCCCCTTCAGGCAAGCTCTCATCATAAAGATATCTAAGCATCCGGAACACCTTGAGATAGACCTGTTTTGTCGTCCAGTTTGGCTCGAATGTCGTCACTCTCTTAAATGTACAAGCCTTCCGGTAGGATCTACCGGAATAAATGCCATCCTTCTTCGTCACGGTGATTTCTACCTCGATTTTGTTATTACTAAGCTTGAGGTCCTCAGGCGGTGTTTCCAGTGCAAATAAGGTTCTTATCTTTCGTTTTTTGCGGAGCTCGTTAGTTGTTGTTTTTTCCTCATCGACAACGACCTCTCGAGTCGTTTGGGTTAAGAAAGCGAAGTAGAAATCGCTCGGATCGCGATTAACGATCTTCGCAGTTTCTTGCTTAAGGTCTTTGGCGGTGTGTTGCTTATCTGGGAATGGAATGATTAAACGATAAGGTACCCGACGAAGGTCACTGTGAATGTAAAAGAGTTCGATTTCTTTCTGTTTTTTGTAAGGAATAGGCACAGAGACTGACATGAAGGGATCGTATGTGATTGAAACGCGATGACACTCGGGACAGGTCAGCTGTGACTTGAATTGCCCATGAAGGAGATCAACAAGGACGGATTGGTTTCTTTGGAGATGGTTATACCAACTCTTTTTAGGGATGCTCTCATCTTGAGTGTTGTCTGATTCAAGGATCTCAACAAATGGCTTGTCTTTCACTCGGTTCAGATCTTCGTGAAGACCATCAAGCAAAAAGTTAATAAATTCTTGTGAATCGTGCTGTTGATACCCACTGAACTAATTTGTGAGAAATTAGATTGAGTCAATGAAAAGAAGAAAAGGAAAGTCGTTTACCATAGGTTGGAATTGTGCAAGACCATGTTTGAAAGCCCAAGGAGAAACGATTGTTGAAGTACCATACCAGAGGTTTTTGATAAGATTAGCATATTTCCTAACTAGCTTGCCGTTGGTTCCGAGCGGATTTGTTTCGTTTATTTCGTGCTGGAAGTTGTCGCTGAGAAAATACTCAGTAAGCTCCTTGAAATTGCTGAGGCATTGTAATCCGCTATTCATAAAGCAGGTATTTCCAAGGTTTTGCAGCCCAGTGACGCCCAGACATGACGAAGGAGATTCCTGAATGCTAACAAGGGCTTTCTCTTCTTCCTCTTGAGCCTTGGCGCAGCGATTCATATGAAACTTTTTGTCTTTTTCTTTGCATTCCATTGAGCAATAAGCAACCTAAAAAACCGTGAGAAAGGCCATTCACTCATTAAAAGATACCCTCTCACAGGCACAAGGATACTTTAGTAGCCCGCATCCATAGCACCCTTCACATTTTTCTAGAGTAGGGACATCCGCATGAGTGAAACTCCATTTTTTGGGGCCTTCATTGAACTCGATAAACACGTAGTCTGTTTCTGCCACATTGGTTTCTTCAAGCGTTTTATCAGGGAATTTCTCAAGGAACTCTCCTTTAAAAGGAATTTTATAATCATAAGAGGTCGTTTTCTTGCATTCCTCCCTACAATTATCAAAAATGCTTTGAAGATTCTCCCGTGGATCCAGATGCCAAATTCTCAAGCCATCCTCCTCAATCCGCGCTTTCTCAGTAAAATTCTGCCGATGATAGCCAGTGATGTAGTTTTCCGACGTGCTCGAATTCAAGACCTCCAAGACGTCTTTTTTGAAATCTTTAACCTGCGCTTGGCTGAAGTACTGTATCTTATAAACGAAAAACTTCTCGACTGCAGCGTGGTCCATGTTTCTCAGGAATTGGTTATTAATGAAAATAACGTTGAACTAAACAACGAATGAGAAATGTCTAAGATAATTATAGTAATAAGAGTTACCGATTTTAGACGAGCTTCGATCCTTTTATGGCCGTCTGGCAAAACGATAATGGGTCTTTTAATTTCGATCCCAGGGTATCGTAATTTATATTCACTCCAAATGGCTTCTGAAATAATAATATAGTCAGTTTGAGCTTGGATTTGGTCCTTAAGAAACACATTTGAAATGTGATTTTCATCGGGGAATTTGAGAGAGTTTTTCAAGTCAACAACGAGATCAATGTTCATCGTGCCTGGCGATATTTGCCCATGGAATTGACTGTTTGGTTGTAGACCTGAGGTGATTTGGTCGTATGAAATGTACTGCTTCCATTTCTCAAACCATTTTTTTGAGAGTAAAAAATAATACTTATCATCAGAACTGACAAATTCTTCCTCCATACTAGTAAAGAGGCGTTTGAAAATCATAGCCTCCTTGTTCAGAGCTTCAATTCTGTCTGAATCGATGGGCTTGGGATTGAAATTCTCGCTCAGCTCGTCAATTTGAGCTCTATCAATAAGATTATGACTATTTAATTGTAATATTTACTCCTGGACTTTTGTATTGTTCTGGTAGTCGATCATTGGATTAATGAAGGTAGTCAATAAACAATATTTTCGAGTGTATAAAACTTTCTTGTGGGGATATTGCTGGATACTTGTTCTCCCTTGGAATATTTTTATTTTCTGTACTGATAATTAGCGAAATTGAGGTGGGCTACTTCTGATAAACTTTAATAAGATGTGTATAATCCAGCTTGGAATGAAATTCTGATCTTGTTAAAAGTAATATCAAAATGCGAAATATTGCGACGTAGATGTAGCTGCCAGTAAGGACATAAAAATGGGATACCATTCCAATATGTAGGAAAATTGGTTCAATTTAATCACCAAGAGTTATGAATGTGAGGAATCTTAATCGAATCAGTTCTCAGAAATACTGAAAAAACTCAAGATATTACCCATTTTTGATGGATATATCAGTATTGGTTTAAAAGAGTGGTGATACCTCTGCTGTTGAAGGACAATAGTAACATTTGTCTTCTGCAAGGCCGAAAGGAATTCAATACACCTCATTCTTCGTTTCCATAGATTTTCGTAGCTATAAAGAGCTAGTCGCTTCAATGATACTCCATCTTCATTGACTACCCACATCTATAATGGTCTACCCAAATTTTCGTTCATTGTAAAGCCTGACTAGTCTGTCCTCTTATTGATACTAAAGAAAATTTGGATATATAGTTTCTTAGTCAATAATCTTTACTCAAGAATAGAGAGCTTTTATCATTTTTTACAACTCTAAACTTTCCATCATGCGCCAAATACATGGCACTCAAAAAGAGCTATTAGCAAATAGATACTTCACCTTAACCATAGTAAAACTTATTGTAGAACATGTTAGTATGCATACTCAAATTCCTCTTCCTTTTTGGAATATCCAGCACTTTTTCATCTCTCTGCTGGTGCTTGAACTCCTTCGGAATATGATCCCTCGCTGTCATATTCTCTAGCGCTTCATGCCTGAAGTTATAGCTTTCGAGATCATGCTTCCTCACATCCAATATCTTCTTTGGTTGTTCGTTAAACAAGTTTTCATGCAGAGGCTTCGCCATACCTCCTTCCGGATTCTGAAGCGTCGATACACTCGACCCAAAATCTCGGCTTCTTAGCCTCCATGACGCGGCGAACTTCGCCCTCAGTTTGAGGTCTGAATCATCGACCTCGTTGTTTAAATTCCCTATCCTGTCGACGTAGAACTGAGGGCTTCTGGTCCGAGTAACACTCATTAATTTGTTATAATTTCTGATTTGTCTTTCAGCTTTTTCCCAATTATCAGGTTGTATATCTTCCATTCGCTTGCTAGAACGACTGGTCATGGACCCAGATTTCGGTGATACAGCGTTGGAGACGGAAAGACTCTTTGTATGGCCGTTTTGGAATGCGAAATTGACCGAAGGTCTGTTGTTTTTGGCGAAGTTGCTCTTCAAGGAAGGCACAACAGCCATTTTCTCGACTTTTATGCTTCGTTGACTCGTATTGCGGGAATCAGGGCCAGGTGTACCGCTTTGAAAGACTTGGAGGGGCTTCACGGGTGTCTGTTTGTGTGAAGGGCCAGTTTTCATGAGGTTGTCAGACAACTTTTGTAATTAATTTATATTTGATAGGTATCTAATTCCCGTTAAATATCAGTGAAGAGACGTAAATTTTATTAATGTGTTTGATACATGATTCTAATGAAATTAATAAAATTAATTGAGGGTTTTTGTAATATGCTAATCAACCCTATTCATAAAAAAGAATCACTTGTTTTCTGCTTTTTGAAGTGTTGCTGTTGAGAGTGTGAAGAAAATTTTGAACTCTTAACAAAATAAAAATTATGAGACTTTAATAGGTTTTATTTTTGGCCTTTATGTTCTACGGAGACAGAAGTGCAAAAACCGAAGCTAAGTAAAGTTATTGCTGATCAGGAGTATTACCGAAATGCTTTTCTTGGAATCATCGGAATTAAACCGCAGGGAGAGTCACATGGCCTATTAGTCTAGCAATCAGCTATCCAAATCTCATAATCCATAATACAATTTTTGAATTGTAAATGCCCTAATGTTCTAACAGGCTCTTTGATGTGGAATGAAAATGATTCTCCTCTCATGAAGCTCATGGCTCTATTCATTTGAAAACTACTTTATTCACTCAACTTCAGATCTGAGCGAGAAATTTAGCGTGTGATTTATAACGAGAATAGCTTGTGAATTCTCTCTCACTCTCAAAGTTAGTCATATAGAATTAATTGAACTCATTGGCAGACATTTTTTTCAGTCATAGACTTATATATCATATTATATCATTATTAATTTCTTGACACCACCACCATGACGATTCGCGTCTAAGTCAGGGTGTCCAAATCTTCAGGAATGCCGAAATTCTCATTGATCTGGTTGTCCGCGATTGAAGGGAATTTTCTTCCCATCCACTGCTTGCAGGTAAATATGTTATCTAAACCATCGTAAACACTTGATTAGCACAATGAAAATTATTCGAAGAAACTCACCAGTCCATTTGTTAGCTTCATCTTTAAAGTGTACAGCTTGGGCCTCTAATTCATCATATTACTACTAATCTGTAAACACTAATCAATGCTCACCTAATTGCTTCAGCCTCTCGGGATCATTCTTCCTGTACTTTTCAAGTTCTTTGATTTTGCTTTCGTACTGTGCCTTCAAAGCTTTCAGCCTTTCGAGCTTTGCCCTTCTTTCTTCCTATAAAGAATTATTTTTCTAAACTCCCAGAACAATATTTCGTTCTCACTGTTTCTTCTTTGCCTTGCAATGCTAGTGCCATTTCGATTTGTATCTCCTCTTTATCGCTCCGAAGTTTGGCAATCAACCCTATGTACTCTTCCTTTTTAACCATAAGCTAGTAAAATGAGAAACCGTCATTATCAAGTAGGATTTAATTGGAGAGCTACACTTTGATACGCTCGACTGGGAAGAGACCAAAAGAAGTTGGCTGAGCCAATCTTATCACCTTCGACGAGGTTATCAGAAATGAGACTGTCTAACACTTCTTTGACGGTTTGAAGGACTAAAGGATGTAAGTTGACGCGGTTGAAGGGATGAAGAGGAAAAGAAACCTATTCCGGCTTTGGCTCCTAGCTTTTCGAGCTCTTTGAGATTGAACACTTCTTTCTGTCATAAATTAGATGTTAAGGTATCATTTCTTAAGGCAGTGAAGAGTACCTTCTCATGGAAGATAGCTAGTAGACGGGCTCGCTTTTCGTCAAAGGATAAGGCCTTCTTTTTCATTTTCTGGAAGAACCGCGCAATACTCAAATTTAGATTTGTTGATTAAGCGGGAATTTTTATAATTTGAAATTCGCGTACTATATATAACGAATGCATGCCTTTTTATCGTTACTCACCGATCTGAAGCTGTTTGACTAATTGTCTGATAGGATAATCAATTTAAGGTATTTATGTCAGAACTTCTGCTGCAAACAATTGAACAACCATTGTTTCTTTAGAATTGTGTAGATGTAATATACTCGGCTTAAGCAGAAAAAAGTAGTTGGACAAAAAGTCAACTGTTTAATGCGATAACTTACTAAGAGATTGCACATTCCGAATTATTTCTTGAGGATCTGTGTAGTTAGTTACTTATAATTGATTAACTACTCTCTTCTTATCAGAGAAAATTCAACTATTTTTTATGAAGTTGTTCTCTCTGTTGAAAGGGCTTTGAACCAGAAACAGGAATTAATATGGGAAAACATGTCCATTTCACATTCCAATATCTCCTCTTTTAAGGATTTCGCTAAACTTATTGGATTATAATCTCAGTTGGTTGGTTGATTCTCTTCTCATTGTTTACTCGTTTTACTCTTTCTTGATTTTTGTTGTCATTTGCTATTGCTAAATTTCAAAAACATTTTCGAATTACCTTCCTTTCACCAGGACTCCTTCAAAGGATATCGAATGTAAATTAAAAAATTCTGCATAGCTAATGATTTTTTTTCTAATCAATTCTGGAAATAATAACAATGTAATAACTCGAATCTTCCTGACTAATCACTCTCAATTCATAACTGTTTCAGTTGATTTGGAGAGTTAAAAAACCAATACGCTTATTTATGCCTAGAATTTCATTCCAGAAATCAGAGTAACCAGAAGATGACAACCATCTTCGAAAAAAGACTCATAACTTTACAACAAAAGATTTTCTGAATCATAAATCCTCTAACACTTATTGCTTATCGCCAAAAATCGAAAGTCTCTACTGACATTTGGAGACTGAAAAATCCCCTCAGTCGCCTTTCATGCACTAACACGTGTATCGTAGCAGGTTATCAAATACGAATTTTCTAGAAGACAATTATAAATTTATTTTTGCTGTTTCTCATCAGTGCACAAAATGAAACTCTCTCACCTTTCCTTGCTACTTCTCTTCTCATCCTGCCTACTCTGCACCCTCGCCGAAGATTACTATCAAATTCTTGGAGTTCCAAGAAACGCCGACGACCATGCATTGAAAAAAGCGTTCAAAAAGCTCACATTGAAATATCATCCAGACAAGAACAGAGAAAACCCTGACTGGGCTCGCGAGCAGTACGTGAAGGTCTCACACGCTTACGAAGTGTTGATCGACCCAGAAAAGAGAAGGATTTATAACGTTGAAGGCGAAGAAGGAGTCCAGAAGCAAGAGCAAATGAAAGGTCAGCCCGGTATGCACCAAGATATCTACGGCCGCTTCTTCCACACAGGTTTCCAAGACGATCTCTGGGTGCAGTCCGATGTCTTCCAGCTTTCAATCAAGGAGATTTCGGGATTCTACAGACGAGAGCAAGTCTGGATAATCTATTTTTACAATCCAGAGCGGCAAGAGTCTCGACAGCATAAAGACCTTATCCGTGACCTGGCCTTTAAACTCTATGGGATTATCAAAGTCGCCTCCGTTAACTGTCAAGAAGACCGAGAAGACGCTCTGTGCGAAGAGCTCGGAGCCTATTCCACGCCGAGAATCATTGTCTTCCCTGCGAATATCGCTGCTGAGGGAATCCAATACGAAGGACCGATGACTTATCAAGCCATTTCCAATTTCGCAGCGAATCAAATGGAGAATTTCGTGCGTTTTGTCAACGATGAAAATTATAACAGCTTTGCGAGTGAAGAACCTGAGAAGAATAAAGTACTACTGTTTACGTCGAGGAAGAGCACGCCTCCTGTGCTTAAGGCGCTTTCGAAGGAGTTTAAAGGGAGACTTATCATTGGAGAGGTGAGACAAACCTCGAAGGGCTTGATTGAAAAATTCGGAATTTCAAGCTTCCCAACGGTGCTCGTGGTGACTGACCCAAGCGGCTATAAAGGGATCAAGTATGAAGGAGAGTTCAAGAAGGATCACCTTTATAGATTTTTGAGAGAGTACGCTTATATTTCGAAGCCTAAAGCCACGACGATTGGAAATGCTCAACTGGCAGAGTTAACAGAGAAAGGAATTGAAGTTGGGCGGTGTGGTGAATCGGATGAAAAGTTGTGTTTCTTGTATCTTTCGAAATCGAGAAAAGACGAGAAAGACCTGATCCAGGCCATTGGAAGCTTGGCGAACAACTACGCAAACGATCCTATCAATTTTTACATAATAGACGCTCAGAGGATCTCTTATAGTGATGTTTTCAACGATGTGACTGAGGTTCCTGCGATCGTGGTTATAAAGGGAAAAAGGAAGCGCTATGTCAAGTTTGAGGGAGACTTTGAAGCTGAGAAAATTAAAGATTTTGTAGATTTTGTTGTCTCAGGATCTGCTACGTTTTCTAAGCTTAAGCAATATCTAGATTGGATTACTCTAAGCTCTGAGCTGTAGTATCTATAGTTTGCATGGTAACAACGTCCCATTAAACTCAAACCTAGCTTCATAGTTAATCGCTTTTAAATAGGTGCAATCGAAGGCTAAGAATTCGTAGATTCAATCACTTTGTATCGGTATCACTATGAAAAATAGTCTCTTAATTGACAAATAGAGTGAACTAATGAGTAAGGACCACAAAAGAATGAATTATATATGATTTACAGAAGCAAAAGCGTCGATTGCATCAGGGAGGTGTTCTATTATCAAAGGTGTAGTCAAGCCGTATTTATGTTTCTGGAAAGCTGCGTATGCAGCTCGTTTAGTGATTATATTAGCTAAAATGCATCCCTTCAGAATTCGAGATTCTTTCTCAGATGGCTTCTCATTTTCGCAAAAAACACTGTTCCAGTGGGTATACAATCCCATTAGCCCGCTTAAAATATCACCTTGCCCACCGCTTCGCTTGAGCCCCCCTTGCTCTTTTACAACATAAACCTTCTGACCGTCACTGATGACATCGAATTCACCTTTGTAAGACACAGCCACATTATGGAGGGCTCGGGAGAGATTAACAACATCGGAAACATAGGGATTATCCACGTCGACCTCAAGTACTGTAGCTTCGTAGTTTTTCAGCTGTGTCTTAGCTTTCTCCTTCTCAGCATCGCCTACTCGTTTTTTATCTGGCAACACCGATTTCCAAAGTCTATCAAACTCTACTTTATTCGGAGTAAGCGTCGTTCTTGAAGCGAGACTCTTTAATTCCTTCGAGATTCGGGCGCGGACTGGGGAATCACTCAGGTACCAGAGCATATCCCCATCAAAAACGACTGTAGATGTTTCGTGGATCTTGCTTAGGAGATCTTCAAGATATTCTCCGACGAGCGGATCTCTTCCTAAACCAGGGCCAAAAACAACGGAGTGCATTGAATCAAACCACTTTGTGATATCTGTGACGCATTTCTCTCTCCTCTTTTGGTCAAATTCAGATTCTTTGCAGATATCAGAGGAAACAAGGCTGTTATGCACGATCAATTCAGGCGAATAGCATTTGATAGGAATTCCAGCAGTTTCAGTACAGAAGATATGCGATAGATCACCGCCGCCTTTCAGAGCAGAGATCCCCGCGTAGTAAGGAGCTCCGGTGTAGTCGAATGAACCGCCTACTACAGCGATTTTGCCGTTCTGCCCTTTATAGCGATCAGGAGTCAAAGACGGTATAATCTTTGCTATGTGTGAAAGCTCGATCTTGGATATATTTTTGAGGCTTTGCATTGTTCTAATTTTTATTTGAAACAAATTTTAGAACTTATCGAAATAAACAGTTAGTCGACACAATTTAAAGAGCAATGCTAATAATATGGATAGCAGATATCATAAAGACTTTCATACAGGCATAATCATTACAATTAAAATACAATAGAGAGGAAAATGGCATTAACAGCGGTAATTTATAACAAAAAATTATGCAGATTAGGACTCAACTACACTACTATCTGAAAGTGCGTGGATATTTCTTTATTGAAAAGTGCTTCATTTAAGAAGTTTTGACACAACTACGATTTTTCAGCCTATCAGACTTCTTTTTGAGTTCCTATTGCAATTGTTAAACCCTGTAATAAATATATATTTCTTACTTCTCGCCACTGATTATAGGGTTTCTTGCCATAAGAGTCTGCTATAGGGTCAGCATGTCTTGGAGTCTATATGTTACAGTTGGTTATAACCTCGTTCATTATATGCTTGGGTACCTGGGATTGAGAAACGCTTTGATACGTTTGGAAAATATCTGAAAAATCATAGGGGTACTTTGCTGTATGAATGAAAGTCCCAAGCCTTTCTATCGTTCGCCTAATAAACCATGATGATCTATCTAACAACCGCAAGAAGTAGTTGATACTTAAAATTGTTTAGTAGTTTGTAATCCTGGGTCAGATTATGCGGACCGACCACCCGGTTCAATTCAACGACTCTATCTCTTTTCGAAATAACGATTTTTTGCGTGATTGGCGACTGAAACTCATTAAATAACGTGCTGTTCAGGCTAGGAGACATCTGTAGATACGATTTTCAATGCGTTAGGACAGAGCTTTAACCAATAGGAATACATGAGGTGAATAGACATCAGTTGGCAAGTTTGAATTCGTGACCAACATCAGCTTCTTTGGGTCGCTGCTCGCAAATGAAATGTTTTTCTTGGTTCCCGTTAACTTAAGCGAAAAATTGAGTGTCTTTTTCCCAGAAGGCGTTTTGGAACCAGATTTTAGTTCCTCAGGCTTTTTCGAGAAGTTCAACATCTTGTCGAGCTCTGAATTCCCAGCATACTTGTGATTGGAGCTACTATGTTTAGTTGTGCTCGGTAATTTCGTTTTAGGTGCCATGTTAAAGTGAAGGACCTTGGAGTTATGAGGTTTGTCTACTGCTATTTCAAGTTGCTCGAGTTTGATCGGGTCGTGATTGGTGCTTGGAGCTTTGTAGACGGATCGGTGGTTGAATAAACTGCTTTCTGCAATTGATGACTCTTCGCGGATTATGGAGTCCATATCGGAAGCAAGGGCTGCAAATCAAATAAAATATTGTTTAGAGCTTAAGCACAACGGGGTTAATTAAGCGCGTAGCGTTACGGAATAAAAGTTTCAATCGCTGAAAAATGTTTTAAAACTTTGTGCGCAGGTTGAGCATTAAGGATTGAAGGACCATTGGCGTAAGGATCCTGCAGGGACTAGATGTAGAAGGTAGAATTCAAAAACAAGGACGACGGTGACCTAGTTTTTCAGTCCAAATTCGCACATAAACAGCATTTCTTTAACTAATAGTGGTTATAGATGGGAATCTTGTTCTTATCCCAAAGGTGGTGGATCCTGAGACCTACCCTTTAATGAAATAAGACCAAAGTTCGAGCCTCTTGCTATTGTTGCAAAAGTTGTTTTGTGGGATAGTAGTACCTCAGTAGCGCAGAAACCAAGAGTTGAGATATCGACTTCAGCCTAGCTTTACACCTTGATAGTATGTTAAAATCGCATTATGGATATAATATTAGGTCTTCTAGCAATTTTATAATGTTTTTAAGGTGTTGAAATGATTAAATGCTTTATCTCAAAAGTGGCTAAATATAAAAGTAGTTTCGGCTGGTTCGAGCTCTCTCCTTGGTAGATACCATTATCATTTCATTCCTCCTCTCCTGATCGGTCAAACCTAACAACTAATAAAACCGTAGTTGAAATCCGATACACCGGTGGTAAATCAAAATGAGTCTCAAACACTTTAATCAACTGGGTTTTGCCAATGATTATTTGTAACTTCACCCAACTTTAAGTAGGGCACTATCATTTTTTTAGCTTAGAGGTGAAGTAAACAAGTAAATCCTTTATATAAACGATGTGAGATTCCGCAAAAAACTTACAATAACATGCTACTATATGATTTTTTCAGTTGCCTCAAGTAGTTGAAACAGAATAGTAAAATCTGAGATTAGAGTATCGATAAACAATATTAGGTCTGATTTATCAATAATCTATATTTAGGAGCGGTTTCAAAATTATTTTCATTATATTTCTCTGTGGAAAGCTTACCCACCTCCACAGAGCCCAGATTATCAATAAGAGCCATTAAAAAAAGTAACAAGGGGTTCTGAAAGCAACTATACTGTTATTAATAAAACCAAAAACCCCGCGTTGGTAATGGATATACCAACATCACGAGTTAATTAATTTATTAGCTAACCATTTTATTACACTCACTCCGGTATCATTTATTTCCTTATTAATTGAGAAAATACCCTCTGAAACACTTTAATCAACAGAATTTTATTATTATTTGAGAGTTCCTTCGCTCTATCATTTCACTCAACCCTACGGCATCACAAGCTCTGAGCATGAAAACTGTGATTATAGCCAGCCTCCACTTTCTTTGTAAGTTTTTCCTTGAGAAAAAGAAAGCTCGCCTTTGTTTTAAAGTAAATTCCATTAAACCACTCTCGTATCATTAAATATCAAATGAGATGCTGTCTCGTGATTTCCTTGGAAAACTCCCAGCAAATTAAGGATTATCTGACTTCAAGATTTTGCCAGCGTGAGATAACCGAACTATTTCTCTTTATACGAACAATTTTCTTGCGAATTCTGGTTAAATTAAACGAAATTAATTTAATTTGTCTCATCTCATGGATATTTCGAAGCTGAGAAAATTAATTAATTACTCTTGATGCAAGAGTCAGGTGATTTATTAATTAACGCGATCCCGGATTTTGTACCTTAGAATGAACCCTGACAACCAACAAGAAAATCATAACCCTCTTCCAGGTATCACCCTTCCTTTCTACCCCTGAATTCTAACCTCTAAGCAGCAAAGAGAACCCAAGCTGGGATTACAAGGAATAAAAAAAGCGCTTCACCTATTGAAAAGTCGAGAGAAATCTTATGGTATAAGTATTTTCAGACCTTCAACTTCTACTTCTCGAAGCCCATTGACGAAATCCTCCTGGACAGTGAGGCGCCTCATGTCCTGCTTTTCAAGGACTACTTATACTATGACGATGAAAGAGAGTTCTTGCGGAGATCTTACACGATTAATGAATTTCAAGAAAGACATAAACTACTCTGCAGTCTCTATAATAACCTCGATTTCATGACGAGACCCAACTTGGCTAAACACTCCCAGAACGATATTATTATGAAACGAAACTTGAAGTTGCAGAAATTATTTTTCCTGAAATTGTCATCTGAGGCCGAAAACCGCGAGCTCCTTGCGCAGAAGATCCCAGTCATACCTCGGTACATTGAGGATAATATTTACTCATCAACCACGGAAGTTGAGTCGCAGAAAACCAAGCTGACGGTGAGTTTAGCAGATGATAGTGCGCTGGGAAAGAATGTCCTGAGTACTTTTAGAAATCAAGAGGGAAATTCAGTTAGAAAGGATGAAACAGGGTTTGGCGGTGAGTCTAGAGCCAATTCGCAAGCTCTGGTAAAAGAAGCGTCGATTTATAATGATATAGCATGTGATAGCTTGAAGAGAATAGAAATGGATATGAAAGGGTTGAAGGAAACAGAGCCTGTTTCGCTGGGGTCTTCGTTTAACTCTTCAAACGTGAACCCGCAGTTCATTCAGGGGATTGGCAGTACGATAGATTCTCGAGGACTGCTGTCAGAGGAGATTGATTTGATTTACAACTACAGCATTGCTAAAGTAAATAACCGGATCCCTGCATCTCCTGAGCAGAATCATACTAATAAGTTGAATGACTCCAATGACAAGAAACAAAACCGGTCGGCGGAGAAGCGAAAAAATGATAATATGAAAAATTTTGGACCCTCTGCTGATCCAAGAGTCGCATTGCAAAATTTCTCAAAGGCTAACAGTCCAAGCAAGCAGACAAATGACACACATGTCAATTCATCACCTACAAAAGCCAAAGCAGAAGGTCATCAGAAAATTGTGAGCAGAAATTTGATGCAAGCGATACAGGCAGATATGAAACGAGAGGTACATGGTCAGTACCAAGGGCCGACCCTCGCTGATAAGGTATTAGGTGAAAAGATCGAGCATCCAAGCCTAAAAAACAAATACTCGCAAGCCCCACGTGACCAAAACCCGAAAGAGCGTGGCGCCACCCTTCGTGTGTCCGCGTCTCCGAAGATTAATAAGATTAATCTCAGTAAAAGTCCTCAAAAATTTTTTCCTATGAACACTCCAATCGACCCTCAATCCCCTGTCGTTGAAAAAAAATCTCTCGCTGGCGCCAAAACTGAATCTGCCTCGAAAATGAAAGAAGAAAGATCTCCAGTTTATACCAAGCGCAGTCCGAAAACTGCGAAAATTAACTTGAATGACGTTTCTGAGCGCAGCAGAACTGAGAATTCAGATATAA
>ENA-UOTX01000786-UOTX01000786.1-compost-metagenome-genome-assembly--contig:-NODE-786-length-30066-cov-34.858848_pt1 | contig 30066 bp, 20 predicted proteins | sample MGYA00238143_ERZ746982 | MGnify/ENA primary metagenome ERZ746982 (study PRJEB28758, sample SAMN06268862) | compost metagenome | isolation source: single cell | place: USA: California, Emeryville, Joint... | reverse complement strand
GTATGGAGAAGCAAAAACACCAAAGTGCTGCAATTCAAATTTCATCGGAGTTTACCTGCGAGTAGTTCTCAAAATTAATGCCATTATCCTCAAAAATTCGTTCTCATCATGAATCTTAATTATTATTGGAAACGCAATTTCGATTCAAAATTAAGAATATCTGAACGTACTTTCAAATCCAGTAAGAAGAATAGAATAGTTTTTAAACGAAGCTAACTCGCGAAGAACGATTTTTTTTTATTCAGTCACGACCCAACAAACAGGTCCTTGAATTGAACAGATAATGCCAACCAGAATTAGTTGGGAAAATGGATGATCCAAATACAAAATAATCACTACCGGCACTTTTGAGGCGCAATTTCACTTTGATGCATAAACAATAGGCAGATGTCTGATAGTCGATAAGCAGCCGTAAGAAAAATCCGAAATAGAACTGCAGAGATATTTTTCCTTCCTCTCCTAGCGGCTGTTATAACGATATTGCACGGAATTTGAATTAAGCGCTCATCTAACTTATGGTGTCTACACGACGACATCAAGGCTAACCTGTCACAGAGGTCTCGAACTTTTGAATATTCTATCATTATAAATTATGACACCTATTAGCCTCGAACTTTTAGGAGCAAATTAAATTTGCAATCGGTAATTTGGAAATCCGTTTGAGTTTTTCAAATGGAAAGGCGAGCGGACGCCTTGCCTAACAATTCCGCAAACTTTTACACAATCGCATCTGAGTCGATTCTCAAATCCAATAATTTAGATTCTTTGCACTTTTCAGCATCAAGCTAACCTCCCTTCTCTTCAACCTTCATCATGCCCGAACATTTTCTATTTCCAAGATAGCATTCAGAACTGATCACATCTTTACCGATCAAAGTCTTCAAGACCAACAATACTACACATAATCCGTAATTTTCTGAAATTATCATAAAATTTGGATTTTATCTCCCTTTTCTAGCCTGTAAATCTCATCATACAGAGCTAAATGCATAATGCTTTGGTAAATAGTCGAGTTCTGTGTATTTGGAGAAAGCTTTCAGAGAAAATTTCCCGAATAAACTTCAATAGAATATTGTCAGTAATCACGGCAAAGTCCTAAAATGAACTTCAATAGCTGCCTGGCTTTTACAACAGAATCTTCTAGTCGAGCTTTAGGCAATAAAAGCGTCGCCTTGTTGTACATGCAAGATTATAATGCCTTTCAGCGGCTTCTGTTAACAGACTATCAATTTATTTCGATCCATCAATTTGTTATTTTGAATAAGAAAAACAGCAAATTATTTGTTAAGAATGGAATTGATCACTGTATTAAATTCGAATCTGTCTCATCAAAAATAACCAGAGAACGGCAATAAAAAGAATTGCTATTAACAAAATAACATAAACAAGAAGCACATATCTCACTCATCATCCATGGCACAACTAGTAGTCCAGCCCAACCCTCATCTCATCAATGCTGACAACAGCAGTGATGACGTGCAAGAGATTGGCTGCACTCCAACGAAGAACAGCAAAACAACATAGTAATTCATTCTATCGATTCAGACAACTCTAATGTCTTTATTTCCAGCTACAACCAAAGACCGAATGAGTTAACCAAAGCTCACGTTACTGAGTTAGATGCAATCAGCCAAGACCAAAAAGCTTCCTTAAGCCGAGGAGGAACTGAGAGTCAAAAGAAGATGAACAATTCGCTAATTATGACTCCAGACACCGCCAACAGGAAGCATAAGAGTGTGAAAACGTTTAGTAACCATCCCAGCGACGATAAGAGTAAAAATTGCAAGAGAGTTTAAAATTTTCTAACTTTGGCGATTACATAGGTTTGGAGCTTAAGAAATCTGCAGATAATCAATTAACATCAATATTAAATATATCAGATTTTAAATCGAATGACATTGGAGGTGCTAACCAGCTGATATTTCTGCTCCTTCCAAATCAATCTCAGCTGGCGCTTGGGAACCCTTATAACTTCAGCAGTCTGCTACCCGCTCATAATTTAGCAATGTTTTCCCAAAATTTCGGATCATATCCGCAGCTCATCAATCCAGATGGACACAGCTTGCTTTACAATGGAAACAACGGAATGTATTTCCCAAATGGCGCTGTTGGTTTGAACCAAATGGACCCCAGATCGTTAATGCAATCAGCACCATTGAATTCAACCAGCATCAAGGACCAAAGAAAGCAGCTAGGCCAAAATATCCAGTCAATGCTCGCAAATCAGGCAGTTAAGAACTCCAATCCTCAGGCACATCCTCCTACCGCAGAAAATACTTTGGCTCATGATCTCCAAGGAAAGAGAAACGGTAATTATTTGCCTTTATATCTCAGCTCACATGAAACTTCACACAGAAACTAATCTCTTAGTACCAGAAGAATCAATGGATATTGAAAAAACAGCAAACTACAAGAATGCTCAAGGGGAAGGTATTGCTTTTCCAATATAATTTGAATTAACACTGTTGTGATATAGCTGTTGAAGGATTTACCGTGAAGAAAAAGAAAGTGAGGCAGTGTTTCAATATCTACTGCCAGACAGATCCTGAAAATGCTGCTCTCTGGAGCAAGACGCGAATTACTGGGAAAATGAGTTGTAAGACTTGTGAGGAGGCTTGGAAAAAGCACCAGTATTGCTACTTCTGCAAACAAGTGTACTTGGAAGAAGGAGAAGCGTTTAATGATCCTAAACCTTGGATCGGTTGTGACTCCTGCGAACGTTGGGTAACTACCAAATCCAGTACTTAATCGAATTTTTCAATTAAAATTATTAGACTCATACTGAGTGCGAAGACAAAACAATACAAAAACGCATCAAATGGCATCAAGACCGCAACGAGGATTTTGAATATAAGTGTCCAACCTGTCGATCAAAAGCAAAGAACGGCGGACGCCCCAAATCACGACGTGGTAGCTTGGCTCAGTCAAATGATATGCCCGTTGTTTCTATGGAGTTCTTGCTTCATGAGGAATTCCAGGAAGATTCTGCCCGAAAGCAAGTTAAAATGAATCCTGAAAGTCCGGAAAACAAATGCGTTGAATTTAATACCAACAGCAACTCGAATTTGATAACAGCTAATGAAGAGCATTGCCATGCTAAGAAGAAACTGGAAAATATGTTTAATAAGCACATGCAAAAGAGGAAGATGCAGCCTGCTAAACCCACCGTCCAAATCGATTTCTTCACAGCAATCGATGCCTTATTGAATCAATATGGTAAATTTTCATTGATTGATTAACAGATAGCTGACTAATATTACAGGAAAAAAATTACAATTAACAGAGAACGAAATTCAAACCGATATAATGATGATGCGAGATGCTTGCAAAACAGATGCTGCTGAGTATGGAAACATGTCTGAGGAAGAAACTGATCTGAGACAAAATAATGAGAGTCCCAAAAGCCGAAAAAACTCTCGAACTTATCTCGAAGAGCCTGGAATCCGTGCTCAGAGCAGAGCAAGAGGAGGCACGCGAGCCTGTGGATCTCGGAAAAATAACAATGATATCAGTAAATTAGTTAATCTCGAACATATTAGCTTATAAAATTCTGTAGCTGATGATATTTCTTTCACTAAAGATGATTTAGACACAGAGTACATTCCTGGCAGCCAAGCTACCAGACGGAATACTGCCCGCACCAAGCGCACTTCCGACTAAAACATCAAGTTTGATTGCAAATCCTTTCCTTGGGAGACAAGAAAATTTAACCGATAATGATTGTATTTAGAGGTATTAGCTCACTAAATTGATTTATAACAATTGAATCATTTTATAATTCGTCCATGCCAGGGGAGATATACTTAATTGTTGATATTAGTGCATCACAATGCCCCGTTCCTGTTTGATTTAATTTAATAATTTATAGTTGTAAATATATCATATAGAGTTATCCTAATTCAACAAATCTATCTCGTTAGTTAACTTACATTATCGAATACCTTATTTTGCTAAAAAATATTGAGGGTTAGAAGTTAATCTATAAAAAGAGAGAGAGGGAGGATAAATTTGGTGTGCTCTCAATAAATGTGTAATATCATTAAGGCAGCGTTAATTTTTCTCATCATTGCATAGACGGATTGGGATTGGTTGTGTTAAAAGGTAAATCATATACGAAATTATTAATTAGAGTCAACGCTCTGTCACGTGCCCATTGCGGCACCAAGTGTCCCACGCCTTTGACAGTCACTAGCGAAATGCCCTGGGAAACTTCGATGTAACCTGCGACTTGGCTCGGAGACGTTGGTGCGCCATCCGCTGGCGTATAATACCATTGCCTCCATGGACTAAGAACTGACAAGTGCATGTCCTTCCTTAGCTGCTGAATCCATCGTATCGAACCCAGTGTTGGAACAATACCATCAGTGTCCCCACTGTAAACCATAATCTTATATCCGTTATTTATTAGGATAGGGTACGCCCAATATGAAGCATTAGCAAAGTCAACGTGGTAACTTTCAGTGCTCGAGCATGACACAAAACTTCCGATCTCAGGCATAATATGCAGAGCTTCCCGTGTTGCATTGAGATTCATCCAGGCTTCTCCTCCAGACATATCCGTGCAATCTGGACCATCATACGCAGGAGCAAATGCGGGATACCTTTCTCTTACAAGTTCTCTCATGAATCTTGCATACTGATGCCCTGATGATTTCTTAACCTCCACCTTCTCTGAGTGATGGTCTTGTCCTGAGTTACTTGTATTGTATGTGCATTTTCTCATTAGATCATACTTATTAACGTACGAGAGTAACGAGAGTATTTCCGCATATATCGCTGAACAGGCAGGAGAGACCGGATCGAAATAGTCGTTAGGAGGACATTCCTTCGAATAAGCGGCACGGATCTCTGGACTGTATAAGTTAAAACGGAAATAAACATCCCAATCAGAAGGATCGCAATCAAAGTTATAGTTAGTGCAAGCGTTTCCAACCGCGATTCCTTTGAAATTGATTTTGTTTTCTGGAAGCGTGGTTGCATTCATGTTATAATTATGAATGTACACAGCCAAATAAGGAACGTAAACTCCAGCGTAGCTCTCACCTGCAATGTACAATGGGTTTGATTTATATTCTGGAAACAGGCTGTACCAAATTACCATAGCTGCCAGACTGTCAGCGGTCGTGTTTTTATCGTCCCAATATTGGTCTTGGGGTGTACCTGCATAAGAATATCCGACTCCGGCGGGAGATTCCAAATATATGACGTTAGCAACCTCATTCCAGGAATAGTTGTTTTTAAAGAAAGTGTGACCACCATCATCCATTGCGAACGGTCCGTTCTCGTAGATAAAACCGATCATACTTGAGCATAGTGGACCACCGTTTAGCCACAAAATAACCGCATCTGTTTGAGGGTTTCTGCGGCTTTCAACAAATACGTAGTGATATTTTCGTGTTTCCGTAACGTTTAGGTATCCGGAATAAATTGTATCGTTGATTCCTGGTGGGATTTGTGGAAGTTGTGATAAATCCACTTTGTCTCCAGCAGGAGCTGCTGTAGCTAAAGAGCTGCAAGCCAATAGTATGGCACTTATATAGAATAATTTAGGGCCCAGGTGAGTTTTAGAGACTAGAGTCATTTCTTTGATAATGTTCTATCAAATCTTTTTTATTTTCAGAAAAGCAAAACAAAGAAAATGAAAGAAGGCATTATAGGATAAAATGAGAAAGTTCTAAGGGTGATCCTCTTTTAATAGATGAATATAGTGAGAGAAAGAGACAGGGAAAGAAAAAAAAAAAACACAACCTGAAAATACATTCGATAAAGAGAATCAATTCATAACAATCGAATTTCTTCTTCTTTGCAACGTGAGAATTGATGGATGAAGTTGTTGGCATTATGCACCTGCATTAACTCCGTAAAATAAGACAATAACATCCCACTCGCCAAAAAAAAAGAGCAAAAAACTATATTGATTCAACTTCTATTCAATGTTCCTACACTTGGTGCCTCTATCTTACTAAGCTGCATCAGTTCTTCTATTTTGTTTTCTAGCTCGACACGTCTCTTGTTCTCACAATTAACAGCTATTTTAAGCTTGGTCGCAAAACACTGAAATCGATGCTTCGTCAACTGAGGGATTTATAAAGGTCCGTAGCTTAATATACTTCGTTATCGGCCATACTAAGCCAAAAGCACCGGATCCCATTCGAACTCCGAAGTTAAGCGGCTTAAGGCGAGGTTAGTACTAAGGTGGGGGACCGCTTGGGAAGTCCTCGTGCTGATAACTTTTTTTTCTTTTTTGTCATCTACCTCTCTGTTGAGTATATCGCACATGCTTTTGCTCTAGCATCTAAGAGTGCATATTATTAGTCAACAAGACCCTATGAATAAATAACATCATCATCAAACCCATCATTAATATGGAAAAACTAAATCATCAAATGCATAGATATGGCTCATTGCTTTGCTAATACTCGAGCTCGAGCGCTGGAGATTTAATAGAAAATATATTTTTGGCTCCGACTAGACATTAGAGAGTTTATTAAAAGAGATATCTATCTATCATGCTCAATCAACTCGAAAGGTCGTGAGTCAAGGTGTTTATAAAGGTCCGTAACTTAATATACTTCGTTATCGGCCATACTAAGCCAAAAGCACCGGATCCCATTCGAACTCCGAAGTTAAGCAGCTTAAGGCGAGGTTAGTACTAAGGTGGGGGACCGCTTGGGAAGTCCTCGTGCTGATAACTTTTTTCTTTACATCCTCTTTTTTGTTTCTAACCATACAATTTCTGTATTGATGTGAAAACAGATGCATTTGCTGTTATTTCTGGCGATTCAAGAAAATCAGGATACAGCAAGTTGATTTCAAAAATACATAATTTACATACAGTCTCCTCAACACATGATGAAATAACCGGAATTAAAGAGAACAGCTGTTCTTTTAAATACATATTTTTTCCTTCTTATGCTGTATCTACGCTTTCTTAATGAACTGACATCATCTGGTTCGGTCCTTTATACACACTGCTTTTTCTTTGTTTCGATAATTGTCTCATTTTTGATCTTGCTTTGAACCCCCTGCCCTCATTATCATCTGCCATGCCTCGGGGATCTCCCAAAAATACTTCTGGATCTTTTTTCACACCAAGATAGTATTCAGGAGAATAAGGTAAAACTTCTTCCACAATAGTCTGACCAATATCAGCATGTCTATTAATATCATCAACCTATAATTCACATGTATTCATTGAGATAACTGCCTTTAAATTTTCATTACCTCCTCTTCGTCGTCATCATCATCGTCATCCATTTCATCTTCATCTTTTTGCTCCATATTTCTAAAGAAAGTAAAGAAACTCTCCCTATCAACCAGTTTCGTGGTTGTTCTAGTTTGCCCAGTCTTTTTATTCTTCTGATTCTTCTTAACCTCTTTCTTCGTCACATCTTTGCCTTCTTTCCACTTAATTGGAGTACATTCTGTTTTTTCAGCTTCTCTTTCGTCGATCATTTGGAATTCCTTGATCACAACGTCATTTTCGAAGAAATCATTTGGAGCAAATTCAAATTTCAGTGTGAAGTCATGTGGCTTGTCGGGGTTCTCAGAAGGAATATACTCAACTCTTCTTAAAGCTTTGAGCGGTTCCTCGTCATGAGGATGGATCTCCTCCTCTTTATTAAAAAGGGTTTCATTTGAACGGTGGAAAAATATTACTCAGAAGAGCGTTTGCCTTGAAAACTTTCAACCAATATTCTTCGATCGGCTTTGGGTCCTGTGCAAGGATTTCATTTTTTTTATCCGCATCTCCTTCGGCTAAGTATTGCTCGTAATTCTGGATATCCTGATCTTCAAGCTTCTTGCCATTAGCAATGTCACTTAACTTAGAGGTATTGTTAGACTGCTAGCTCATGATAGTCTCTGCTTACTTTGTTGATGAGAGGGGCATACAGCTTCTGGTATTTTGACGTGACGGTATCAGCTTCTTTGTTCATTTTCTCAGAATTAGCATTTTCAAGCTGCGAGTAGTAGAAGAGAGCGAGTAATTTTTGCTTGACGGTAAAATTGTCTTTATATTTATCGTGAATCGCTTTCAGTATTTCTTGTTCACGTTCTTGAGTTTCATCTAACGACGCTTGCTCTTCCTCTTGCGTCTTGGCATCAGCTTTCACCTAACGGTACATTTCATTCAATTTATTCAGTGTTGGGTCTTGTTTACTTCTAGTTTTTCAGCCATGATTTCTATTGTAGATCTCTTGATTGTTAGTTTGCCAAATAAGGTTTATTTCAAAAATTTTGACTTAGCGTCTATTTCTGGTCTTATCTGACTTGAAAATTTCATCAATCAACAAGAACAACAAAGTTGCAAACCTTGTGTGGTTAGAAGCAAACCCCAGCAAAGTGGTGATAATTTATCCAATGTATATCAAACGTCAATCCTGGTTGTTTTCAAGAAAGCTGAAATTTCACTCCAAAAAGATTATCTGCTTAATAGTGTGCTTTTTAACTCTTCTAAGAATTGCATGTGCGCAAAATTAATGATAACCGTTTCAACCGATCGTCGCCAACAGCAAAGAGACATTTTATAAAGAGCTGTCAATTTGTAGAATCATTTCTGGGCTTTCTTTTCCTTCTCTGTATTCACCATTGTAAACAAAAACTCTGAGCGCGTTATAATTGTAGCAACTGATATTCTAAATTTCAACCTCAAATATCTGCTCTCAATAAGTAAGTCCATATGAACCTGAGCCATACGGAAACCGTTGGGTGGTAAATCTTTGGCTATGAGCAAAGATATTCTTAGAATTTACTCACAATTTGAACACAGTAAAACGACAAGTTAAAGCAAAGATATTAAATTTTTATATTGTTGTTCAAAAAATATCTCAAAGATGAAGCAAATTGTAACTTTCTCTTACTTCTTAGACTTCATAATATTTCTTATTTCAGAGATTCCTACCTTCTGGCGCCGAATTTTGGTACAAGCATGTCATCACTGCTGCAGGCGAATACGTGGCATATTGCTCAACAATGGCGATTTATTTCATTCGGCTCAGTGACTATAAAGTGGAGAGGGTTATTCCCAGCGAAGAGTGTGTCATTACAGCCATTTCCGCAAACCCACAGAGTCCTTTCCGTTTCGCATGCGGATATGCTGATGGAACAGTGATCATCTGGGATATCGAAAAAGAGAAGGCTGAATTGAGGTTCAAGATCCCAAAAGGCGCACCAATCGCTGTAGAATTTTGTCCTTTTGACAAAGAGCCCCTGCTCTTCATTTCCGACAACGGTATTCCATCATTAATATGCCTAGTTTATTCGAAATAGGCGATTTGGGTTCCTTGGATCAGTTTTCAGGAAAGGTTGATAAAATCTCAAATATCGATAGCGTGAAGGTCCTCCGATGGAACTTAAATACTGTAAAAGCATAGCATTTTGAATACATTGGACTGAACAATATCATTATTGAAAGGTGGGTATCTTTGCGTTGGGCTGTGGGGATGGCAGAGTCATGGTCATGGGAACGAAGAAAGGAAAGCCAACAAAGTTGGCAGCCAAAAACGTTGCAATTGAAGATATTCAGTGGGATCCTAACTCACCAAATTATTTGCTTGCTTCGTGGAAAGATGGATCCATGTCTCTGTTTGATTATGAAAGCGAGAAGGAAATGATGTCGTTTGAGAGGCAAGGATCAGGTACTTTAAAACTCATTATGCTCCCTCACCTCCTGTTTTTTTTTTCTCTCTCTCTTCATGCTTATTCTCCTTCTTGATATTAATCATATGCAATTTAGGTATCACAGCAATCGCTTGGATAAAATCGATCCCAGGAGGCTTCGTTACTTGTAATGAGAAAGCTGCAGCTATCAAAATTTGGAATGTAGCAAATAAGTAATTGCTGCCCCAGTTTCACAAATACAAATGCTTTTTTTAATTTCACCTCGTAGAGTTCCAACAGGAGCGATGAAAGTAGGCTACGTTGGACTACTGAACATGATGAACCTGAATCAGACAAGTATTCGCAAAGAATATCTGTTTTGCACGTTCAAGAATGGATCTGCCGGCGTGTTAAATTTCAAGAAAAGGAAACTCGAATTTCTCTCTGAGCCTAATCACGCTGAAACAATCTTTGAAACTGCTTTTAAACCAACAGACAAAAACATCCTTGCATCAGCGTCTTTCGATGGAAAAATTAAAATTTGGAATGTTGATGGAATGCAATGCATAAGTACTTTCGGCAAACAAGCCAGCATTGACCTTCAAATACATTCGGCGGATATGGCGCAATTTAAGAAATTTGCTATCTATTCGATTTCTTGGCATCCTAAAGAGAATAAAATTGCGAGTGGTGACGCAGATGGAGACTTGACTGTTTGGGATTGCGATAAAGGGAGGCTCCTCGATAAAGTTACGCCCGGAAGTCATAATCCTATCTTCAAAGTCGATTGGAATCCAAATGATCCTTCTCAAATAGCCAGCGGCTCTTCAGACGCTGCTTGGTAAACTAGCATGATGCTGTAATTCTTTAGCTTTTTACATAATAGTGCTATCTATCATTGGGATGGAAAGAAGCTTTCAATTGCTCGCAAGATCAAGCATATCTCCGTTGTATATGGCGTCGCGTTCAATCCCCATAAAGCGTAACATCGAACTTTCTAGCGTTTTTTTAATCTCTCTCTCGTTTGATAGCACGCAAATCATTACTGGATGCAACGATGGAAATATACGACTTTTCGAGCTTGCCTCCAATGGAGAAACTTTGTTAAAAGCATTCCAAGGTTCATAGAAACTTGAAAAAATTATCGAATGCATTTTTTTTATCCGTATAGGTCATACAGCCAAAGTGTTCAGTGTTGCATGGAGTCCTTTGCTTCCAAACGTTTTCGCGAGCACCAGCGACGATAGTACCATCCGAGTTTGGGACGTTCAGCAAGGAACTGGAATTAGCTTAACAGGGCATAGAGACAAGACTCGCGCAATTGCATGGAATTCAGAGCTCCCTCATTTGCTGTTTTCCGGAAGTTGGGATTCAACCATTCGCATGTGGGACATTCGTGAAAAGACCCTCTTGCATACAGCGACAGAGCATCATGCAGATGTTTATTGCCTCTCTTATCATCCGGACAGACCTTTCATGTATGCCTCCTGTTCCAGAGACACCTCTATCCGATTTTGGACAATTGAAAATGCGCTTTCTGCGTCCTTCGTACTAATTTCTTGGCTACCCGTTTTGGTTAAAACTTTGTCATACTTACTAGCTTAAATTGATCACTTCGACAGACTTGGACTCCGTGTTTGGTTCAGCAAACGAAGCGTATCTGAAAAAAGGCTCTCTTGAATTGTGCGGACAAGTAAGCAAATCCCTAGCAAAAGAACTTTTGGGAGGCGAAAGCAAATCTCTTATCGACACCTATGAGAAGCTGACCGGGCTTTTTGTTTATCTTGACTACCAAAGTGAGTTATGGGATCTTGTGAGAGTTATTTTGGAAGGCAAAATGGAAAATCCTAAAAATCGCATCGCCTACTACCAGAGTCTTCACTCCTTTTATTTGGTGAATGAATTCAGTTTTTCATCCGGGCTTATTTAATTCCTAGGCAAAAGCAAAAGAACTCGAAGCAGGAAATATTAAGGCATTTTCTTATGATGCCATGAGCAAAAAATCCGACAGAATTCTTGAAGCCAGCAAGATCTATATGAAACTTGGAGAGTACGAGAAGTGCTGTGAAAATTTGATAGAAGTCGGAGAATGGGAAAAGGCTCTGGCATTCGCACCAAAGGTGTCCATGGATTACTGGCAAAACCTCGTGAAACGTTATTCGGAGCATTTGGCTCAAAAAGACAGTGTAGACGCATTCGGCTATCAGTTGGCCTCCGGGCAAGTCGACGAGGTTTGTCTGCTTGTATAAGCCCCTCTCTCATGAAATTTTGATAGGCTGTGAATGATTTTATGAGACGAGAAGAGTACGAAGATGCTAAACTTATTGCTTCTTTAAAGATCCTCGGAAGTAGCAATCTCTTAGGAAGAACTTTCGTGTTAACGAGAATATAATTTTGTAGAATTTGATGGACTTGGAGAATTACAAGATGGACAAACTTTGAAAAAGGGAATTTCTATGAAGGAAATGAAGGTTGACGAGTCCCTCAGAGACATTGTTGATAATCTTGCGGAAGAATATCTTCAGCAAGGGAATCCAATCCTGGCAGCTTGCACTCACTTATCAATAAATGATCCGTCAAGTGCGGTGATTAAGCTAATACGAGCAAATCAGCTTCCATTTGCGTTTGTTCTGTGCAAGCTGTTCAAATTGAATCTGATCAACTATGTCACATGGATAGTGGCAAAAAAAGCTGAAAGGTCTAATCAGTTCGACTTGGGATTTAAATTACTGAAATCCCTCAACCAGCCTCTTCTCTGCGCTTTATTTGGTGCTTCTAGCTCGAAAACTGAAACAGTTTTAAATGAGATATATACTAAGGTAACATCTCTTTTGGTATCAGGCCTCTAATACTATACTTTAATAGAATGGTCTGGGAACTATGGATAAATATCTACAGGCTGCTGCCAATTATGAAACTGGTGGTGATATTTTCAACGCTGTCTGCTTCTTTGTCGCTGGAAGGAGATTTGACAAAGCTGCTGCTCTTGCTGTCAACTATGCTCGATGTACTTGCTTAAGCCAATAAATTTTCTTGCTAATTCTCTCTTGTCAAAAGCTGTCATAAAGGGAATGAAACTAGAGCAACTTCCAGTTGTAATTGATACTTTCGAGGCTCTTCAGAATGCTGAAATATTCTCATTAGAACAACGGTATATTTCTTAACTCAAAGGGCATAATATCTGATTTTATTGAAACAGCCTTAAGGACGAAACCATTGCCTTTTCATTGTACTTCGCCCTCAAAAAAGCTATGTGGAAAGGATTATACCCAGTCGTCAGCGGATTCCAAAAAGCCTTGGTTGGTCTTTTGACTTCGAAAAAGGAAATTGATTTCCCTATTGACATTCAAACGATCGAACTCGACTGCCTTAGTTTCATTGCTCAAATGGACCCTGACAAATCCTACAAGAAACTCGTTGATCTGCAAAGCACTCTCAAAAATCCAACTGAAAAGACCGCTTGCAGCACTATTATGAAAAACCTTACTAATCGTATTTAATTTGATCTCATCAGGTTAACTTATAATATTTACCAGTAACTCAAGACTCTAAGAGCAAAGCGATTACAAGAGCGTTAAATAAACATCAGGTGTTCATTGCAGGAAACGATTTGCCTTTCCATATAGCCTCTACAAATGTTCAACGCTCATTTTTCAGTGGGAAGCCTATCAGCGTAAACGCATATCATTTTTATGTTCTAACTAAATTTCGGCAATCTAGTCTGAAGGCTTCACATTAGATGATCGTAAGACCGTGGTCAATCTGGAAGAAGCTTTAATGTGGGCAATTTGTACGACGCTTTCTCCTCTCTGCTCAGGACAAAATATTAATCCTTATTGAAGAAAAAATGATTCCATCTTTTTTTCAATCTATTGAGGACATGAGTAAAATTAATGCCGTGTCCTGATTCCATAAATTTATCTTCGCTGTGCTTATCTCAGTGTATTGTTTGAACCAGACAAAGGCTTTGCTTGAAAGAAATAATACATCTGCTTTGAACACAATGATAAGGAATCTGATGCTAAATTATTAGAAGGAAATAACCACCTATCAACTTTCATCTGAATAAATATTCTTTGCTTGATTTCTTAGCTAGACTCCATAAGAGAGACTTAAATTTTTATTGAAGTTTTTAGTTTTGTGGAGATAAAGAAGACGATAATATGAGCAGATGGTGGGAGTACAATACAATAAAAGGAAATATACTTAATATTTAGCAAATTACTCGAATTCATTTTTTTTTTTGGTTTTCTGTTATAAGGTTGTCAATACTTAGTCTTTACGATTATCGTCTTCATTTAGGTGTGTTGCTGTTTAAGAGTGACTTTACATTTGTGAGGGAAATTGGCTCTCTGGGAATGGGCCTTGGGAGAATGGATGTTGTTCGAACTGTTGAGGTGAGGGAGGGAAGTATCCGGGATGACCATGGAAAGAAAACGGTGGAGGCATCATGCGAGGATCAAACTGGCCTCCAAATCTTCCAGCATGTGGAGGATAATGTAGGCTAGGATGACTGAAATGGCGACCAAGCTTCTTATGTTCCTTGAGGAAACCTTGAAAGTGTCCCCAATTCTTGTGGTCCTTGCCAAAATGATGCCAAGGTGCTTTTCCATCGCTTTTTTCAGCACTTTCACTTTCGGAATACGAGCTGCTTTCCTTTCCTCTTTCCTTCTGAGCTCCCTTAGCTTCTTCTTGTTGTTGTTTAATGGCGTTCATGGTGATTATGTCTTGAACTTCTTCAGGAGTGAATTTAACAAGCACGCCGTGGGTACGATAGAAGTATTTTCCTTTAGAGGTGCAGTAGAGCTTCAATCGCTCGCCTTTTTGGACATCCACTCTCACTAAATGAGCGGTTTCATTGTTTTGGACTGGAAGTACGTCGACTTTGATGTGCTTTGGTTGTAATTGTGGATAGATACCATCTTCAACTATCAGAGCGATTTTGAGGGCAAGTTTCTCAAAAGCGGCAAGAGGGGATGCGTCACCAACGACAATTTGCTTGGAATTAATTCCAAAGAATATCCTGCCTCCTCTGGTGTTGAGGAAGGAGCAGATTTCGCGCTCAAGAAACTCGAAATCTTGCGATTTCAACTCAGACACTGGCTTATCGATGAAGACAAAGTCAACATCATTCGGGAATTTTGGCTTATCTCCGAGAGAGAATCTTGAATGGTTAAGACTATTGAAGGCAACTTCTTTGAAAATTTCACTCAGAACAGTTGATATTTTCTCCGCTTGGTCTTTCTTTGGAGAGGCAGCTCTAGCTTGCTTTGGAGCCTCTTTGACCTCTTCAAGTTTCTTCTGCTTTTCAGTTTCTTTTGCCTTAGCTTGCTCTTCTTTAGCTTTGGCAGCTTGTTCAGCTTTGATTCTTGCTTTTTCTTCTTTAGCTTTAGCCGCCTGTTCAGCTTTAGCTTTGGCTTGTTCTTCTTTGACTCTCGCCTGTTCTTCTTTAGCTTTAGCAGCTTGCTCAGCTTTGATTCTCGCCTGTTCTTCCTTTGCTTCTTTAGCTTTAGCAGCTTGCTCTGCTTTGGCTCTAATCTGTTCTTCTTTGGCTTTAGCAGCTTGCTCAGCTTTGATTCTTGCTTGTTCTTCTTTATCCTTGGCTTCTTTCTCAGCTTTAGCCTTTAACTCCGCTTCTTTAGCTTTAGCAGCTTGTTCTTCTTTGGCTTTGGCCTCTTTCTCTGCCTTATCCTTAGCTTCTTGCTCAGCATTCGCCTTTGCTTGTTCAGCTTTAATTCTTGCTTGCTCTTCCTTTGCTTCTTTAGCTTTGGCCGCTTGCTCAGCTTTGATTCTTGCCTGTTCTTCTTTAGCCTTTGCTGCTTGCTCGGCTTTAATTCTTGCCTGTTCTGCTTTATCCTTGGCTTCTTTCTCAGCTTTAGCCTTTAACTCCGCTTCTTTAGCTTTGGCTTGTTCTTCTTTGGCTTTGGCCTCTTTCTCTGCTTTATTCTTAGCTTCTTGCTCTGCCTTCGCTTTTGCTTGTTCTTCTTTAGCTTTGGCTTCTTTCTCAGCTTTTGCCTTTAACTCCGCTTCTTTAGCCTTTGCTGCTTGTTCGGCTTTAATTCTTGCCTGTTCTTCTTTATCCTTGGCTTCTTTCTCAGCTTTAGCCTTTAACTCCGCTTCTTTAGCTTTAGCAGCTTGTTCTTCTTTGGCTTTGGCCTCTTTCTCAGCTTTATCCTTAGCTTCTTGTTCAGCCTTCGCTTTTGCTTGTTCTTCTTTAGCCTTTGCTGCTTGTTCGGCTTTAATTCTTGCTTGCTCTTCTTTAGCTTTAGCAGCTTGTTCGGCTTTGATTCTCGCCTGTTCTTCTTTGGCTTTAGCAGCTTGTTCAGCTTTGATTCTTGCTTGCTCTTCTTTATCCTTGGCTTCTTTCTCAGCTTTAGCCTTTAATTCCGCTTCTTTAGCTTTAGCAGCTTGTTCTTCTTTGGCTTTGGCCTCTTTCTCAGCTTTATCCTTAGCTTCTTGCTCAGCCTTCGCTTTTGCTTGTTCAGCTTTAATTCTTGCTTGCTCTTCCTTTGCTTCTTTAGCTTTGGCCGCTTGCTCAGCTTTGATTCTCGCCTGTTCTTCTTTGGCTTTAGCAGCTTGTTCGGCCTTAATTCTTGCCTGCTCTTCTTTAGCTTTTGCTGCTTGTTCTGCCTTAATTCTCGCTTGCTCTTCTTTGGCTCTTTGCTGTTCTTCTTTCTTTTTCTGCTTTTCCAGTTCTTTTTCCTGCTGTTTCAATTGCTTTTGAAGCTCTTTTTCTTTCGCCAGTTCAAGATCTTTTTCCTTTTTCTTCTGAATTTTCTCAGCGTCTTCTTCAGCTTTATCTTCCTTTTTACTAACTTTCTCTGCCTCCAACACAGTATAATCATTTGGAATAGCCTCCTTCTTATCCTCTTCTTTCTTTGAGACGATATTTTCTGCCGGCTTCTCTCCACTTGGCGTGTCGTCAACTGTAGCTTTCGAAGCGTCATCTGCTTTAGCTAAAGCTTTCTGATCTGGCGCAGCCTGATCAGAAGTCTTACCTTCTTTTCCAGAAGGAACCTTAGCATTTGGAGACTTTTCTTCGGGCTTTGTTGGACAATCGTCAAGTTTTGGGAAAGCTGGAGGATCACGTCTCATGAACTCGAGGATTTGGTTGGCCTTTGCAAGTTTTTCGGTCTTTTTCTTCTTTGTGAATCGTTCAAGGAGATCCAAAAGATAGCTTTCGATTTCTTTAGCTGTCTCTAATTCACTCTGACAAGCAACCTTAATGTCTGTAAGGGCGCTTTCGGAGATAGTGTCTTCCCTGATCAATCCTTTGATTTTTTTCTTCAGGATTTTGAAGAGGTTTGGTCTGTTCTTGGTTTCCATTAGGGGATGGGTGGGGGAGGGTTGTTGAGATTTTGCTGTTTAAGAGGTTTTTTTGTTGTCTTTATTAAATTTGGAGCCGAGTTATATACTTGATCTGACGAAGGATATTATAAATCTGATAATAAGGATCCCAAATTTTTGTTGTAATTCAACTTTTTTGAAAAATTAAAAAACTTCATAGATCGTTACCGTTACGATTGATCGATCTGGATACGAGATCGAATCAGCCTCTTGAGTATAAGCATATTAAGAGGCTCAGAATTGATATTTCTAGTACAAATTTCGAGTTGGAAGCTCTCAGGTTGGAATCAGTTGTACTGACTTAGAAGTACTGAACTCATTGGAGCAATATCAAGAATGATTGCTGAGAATTACCTGCTTTTCGGATTGATATGAATCTAGCTTCCAGTCCTTTTAGTTGTCTTCTTTTTAATCATTATACAAATCAATGGAAAATCTAGCTTCCTACATGCGTAATTCGCAACTACAGCTTCATCAAAAAGTTCTTTTGATGGAAGCGAAAAAATGGAATATTAGTTCCTGCAGCATGACCCTTTACAGAATGTCTCAAAATCTTCTAGGTCCTTGCATATTAGATGAAATAAACTCAAATGAATATTTTCTGAGGAGCAAGATCGGTTTTTTGAGCTTGGATCTCTCAATTATTGTCGGAAGGACAAGAAGTCAGAGGCTTTGTAAAATCTAGTTTGTTTTTTATGGATTGCGATGAAATCCATATCACATAAAATATGACTCCTCATGTGCTCTTTTTCATTTTGAAAGGCAAGCACACAAGTCTGATAATTTGCTCTCAATACTTACATTTAATATCTCGTCATTTGAGCAAGCGTGGAGATTCAATATTTCTCTTCACGGTTTCCTAGAGAGGCTAAAGCAATAATTTCACTTCTAGCTTCATATATGCTCTCAGTAGTGTTGAAATGCGATGTTTTGATTTTTAGCGTCGACAGGTATCATTTGCATTTCTATTTTTCAAAAGTCGATTCTATTGAATAATTTTATTTAAAGTTGTAGTCGATGGGAACACAACACAATTCTCATGTTTACAACGCAACCGACATTAAAATCAAGGTAGTTCTAACTGATAATGACGGCAGAAATTCAGAGGGCTTGTTGGACTCGAAAGAATCCACTTGCTTTCCAACCGTTAAAGGCAGCGTGACGCTAAATGTAATGAGAATGGGAGATAGTCCCGACGGAGACCCTCCAAAATCAGAAACGTGCTATACAGCTCTCTCTGATACCAGCTTCATCGTCAAAATGAAGGAACAAAGACTAGTCATAGTCAGATCAGAATATGGAAATATCATGAAGGAAGCCACAGACTAGCAGCTAGAGGTTCTTTTCTAATACTACGGAAATTATTCCTATCGCAGTGGAGTGCTTTCGGCAGATTTATTTGTAATTAATTTATGTTTATAAGAGATTTGTCTTTCAGATTGTCTCTGAGTCGTCAAGAATCTTCCTGAAATGTATGCAATTCTGCTCATTTCTATATACATCGTATCTTGAATCTATCTCTCGACTAAACCATGAACAAAAGCAACCCAAATTTTTAAATTTGTTCAGTTTTTTTTGCCATTGAATTCCTGCAAACAGACCTCAGCTAACCCTGTTTGGAAAGGATATCTTGGACTGCCGTTTAATTTACCAAGCGTTAAATAAATAAAAATTTAACTTGAGTAGAAAATAATTTGCAGAAACCCTCAAGTACCCTAAGCCAGCTCATTTGTCGAGAACGCACAAAGAAATTTGCTCTTTATCAAACGTTCACAATACTCAATAAAATCAGAGTAAGAAAAATTTGACTTTATAGCAACGTCATTTTAACCACCATTACCATTATCACCCTCTGTTTCGATTCTGACATGAATGCTCTTGCCAGTTAACATGGTGGAGGAAGTACTCTAAGTTCTCTTCGCCCAATAGGCAAATATAGTGAAATTGATCAGATTCATTAAATCAATTTAAAGAGTTTGTAAATTTGTATCAGTTCAAAATAAAAAAAAAAAAATGCGCAGAATTTTTTTTCGATTGGTTTCTTAATAAATCCAATTAACCCTGGTTATGCAAAGAGTGATGCTGAGCTGTCTTTTTATGTCAGCATTCGAATTGAAACAGCGAAATGATAGAAGCAGGAGAGATATCTATTAAAAATACAGAAAAAATTACTCGATAAATCACAACTAATTGGAGGTTTTTCGAGTTTTTGTAAGTTAGAATCTTCACTAGTGCCCAGACCCAGCGCTCCTTAAGGATTTGCGGTATGATAGATACTTTGCGTTTTTTTTAAATGCTGATAACTCTAAGGTGCAACTTTAATTTTAATAATCATTTAAATCTCCGTGACAGTGCGTGTAGCAAGTCGACATGTCTTATAGATATCAAGCTTCCGTCGGTTTTGGGTCCAACGGTGGATCCTTCAAGGCTTCTTATGGAAGAGAACAGCCTTCTTACAATGATCCATACCAACGACACCAACCAACTCAAGGACCTGGCTTCCAAGGTCCTGGTGGATATAATCCAGCACCTTACCAACAACCACGTGACCAGTTTGTGGATCCTTATGCTCAGCCTTCCAGAGGAAATATTGGAGGTGGCTACGGTGCTCCTAACGGTGGCTATGGTAAGCCACAGCTAGGGTTCCAACCACAGCCACAATTCCAGCCACAGCAGCTTCAACCTCAGCCATTCCAGCAAGGCCCTACAGGACAGAGAAACCAACAACCACCAATCCAAGGAGGCATGCAAGCGGGCCTCAGAGGTAGATTCGAGCCTCTCCCTCAACATACCAAAGAAGAAGAGTTTAAAGCCAAAATGGGAAAGGATATCTTTAGACAAGCTTTTAATAAGACTTCCACAAGCCCAAGCTATCAAGAAATCGTTGCAAGACTGAAACAATCAGGCGAAATCTTTCAAGATCTCGAATTCACACCAAACATTAATAGCTTGACTGGTGGAGACCCAAGAAAAGCTGCCAAGTGGTCCCAAGTCGTTTGGAGAAGACCAGCAGAGTTCTGGGGTTCTGGTTTTGCTGTTTTTAAAGGAGGTATCGAGCCTAATGATATCAAACAAGGACAATTGGGAGATTGTTATTTCCTTTCCACCTTGAGTGCTCTTGCAGAGTATCCAAAGAGAATTTCTCGCTTATTCCCGGAAACTGAAGCAAACGCACAAGGATGCTACATGGTCAAAATGTGCGACATGGGAATTTGGAAAGAAATCATTGTCGATGACCTCTTCCCTTGCAAAAACGCTAAGTCTGGTCCTATCTTCACCAGAGGAAACGATTCAGAACTTTGGGTTCTCATCCTTGAAAAGGCCTGGGCCAAGCTCTATGGCTCATACGCTAAAATTGAAGCCGGTCTGACCCGTGAGGTGCTTCATGATCTTACCGGAGGCCCAACTGAATATTTCTTGACTCAAGATGACGACCCAGAAAAAATCTGGGACGCAATTCTAAAGGCAGATCAAGCAGGCTTCGCAATGACCTGTGGTTCCGGAGATTTAGCTGACGGAGCTGATCTTCTCACTTCGTCAGGTTTGGTTGGCTCACATGCCTACACTCTCCTTTCTGCCATTATTCTTCATACCTCATCTGGACCAAGAAGACTTGTTAGGCTAAGAAACCCTTGGGGAGAAGCAGAATGGAAGGGAGAATGGTCAGATGAGTCGAGCGTCTGGACTGAAGAATTGAAAAAGAAAGCCGGCTGGGAAAATAAGAACGATGGTACTTTCTATATGGGTTATGAAGATTTCTGCAAGTACTTTACCGATATCCAGATCTGCAGAATTCACGACGACTACGAATACAGTGCCCATAAATTCACTGCTGACCCAAGACATGCAGTGTACATTCGATTCACCATCGAAAAGAAAGGACATCATTACATCACCATTAACCAGAAGAGCAAAAGATTCTTTAAGAACCCTGAAAACTACGAATATTCAGATGTCTTCCTGATTGTTGGTAGAGAGCTTGAGAATGGCGAATTTGAATACGTCCAAGGTATTCAAAGAGCTGACAGAGAAGTCTGGACTGACGGTGAGATGTATCCAGGAAACTACGTCGCTTATGTCAAAATCCCATGGCACGATGGGCAACCACATGACGTTTCCCTCAGTATTTATGGATACAGCAAAGCCACCTTCGAGGAAATTCCTAAGGAGTCCTTTGGAGAGAACTTCCTTGAGAAGGTGTACATGAACAAGGCTATGAACTCACCAGCTCTTAAAAGTTATCAAGAAGAGGGTGAACCAAACGCATTCAGATGCGCTGAGGTCACAGACGACGGTTTCGGCTATTTCTTCTTCTGGAACAAGAGTGAATCTACCTTGAAATCGGAAGTCTACTTCAAGATCATGAGCGGTATTAAACTCAGAAAGCCTAACATCGGAAAGAAGTTCGCTGTAACTGTGCCAGCTGGACAAAAGGCGATTGTCCTCACCAAAGTGAATCCCTACTTCGAGGTCAAGCAAGTCTACTCCGAAATCCCAACTTTCGAACGCAGTGAGGCTCAATTGAGAACCATAGCTAAGGAAAGAGGCCAAAAGAAGCAAAGAAAACATCAAAAAACAGGCGAAATGCTTGATATCTGGTGCCATATCCTCCAACACTCTGATGGAGTTTACTTCTACTATGAGAACAACACTAAACAGTACACTCTCGATGAAGAGGTTAAATTCAAGCTTCAAGGCTTGAAAATTGAAGGAGATCCAAACGCTTCTAACGTCAAGTTCGTGATTGGTCCAGGCCAATCAAAAGAAATCAAGTTGAAGAAAACACTCAACGAATTCTCGATTGGATTTAGCACAGCCTACTTGATCAAAGGCTAAAAAACTAGAGGAAAAAAAAATATATATATAATATTGAAGAATAGAGTCCTAGCCCCCACATGATAAGTGTGATATTTTAACGGTTTATCCACAGTTAGATTGCTCATCCTCTTATAAACATTCGTAAAAATATACACAGTGATACATCGTAATAAATGAGAAATCTAAATATTTAGTAAAAAAAAGTTGAAACGTTCTAGCGCACCGATCATCAACAGCCCCAATATTTATTCGGAATCTCTAAGTCTGTGGTATCGATTTTGGATAAGATAGTGATTTGTTGATAGGCAGTAGGTCTTGTGAAATAATCATTACAACGAAGATTTCAGAATGACTGGATGGATTCTTCGTTGTAAATTTAGCTTAGGAGCCGAACCCTGCTAGACACCGATGATTTGAAAATTAACAACAAAAAAGGTTTAAATTTTGAAAAGACTGAAAGAACTTCTTCTAAGGAATGCTCTGCAATCTATGGTAGCCATCGACGTTTCTTGCTCAAAAAAAAATAAAAATAAAATCAAATACAAAGATATTAAAATAATATCCACTAATCGTGCCATTCAAAAGAAAGGTGATTTTGCGAAAAGAAATATCAAGCCCACTAAGCCGAGCTTCGACTGGAAAACTAACTTTTATTCATGAATGGGTCTCTCTCTCTAATCTGATATAACACTTTTGAAAATTAAGTTCTCAGATATTTCGAGCTCTGAGAGGAGAAAATTCTCCAATTATTAGTTACATTTTAAATTGAGTCTTCGAGTTTTGGAGTAACTATGCGATGCGGAGATGATACACAAGTAGACTTGGCAAAATTATAATGAAATTCAAAGTTCAGCTATACTGGGTTTCAATTCTTGTGAGTTATTCAAAGTTCAATACTCAGAGTTTGGCTCAGGCGCTCTCGCTGTTTAATTAATTTGCTTAAATTTATTCAATTTATTTACGTTCTCATTGCTTCTTCAAGAAGTACGATGAAAAAATGTACTATTCGAAAGCACGTTCAATATTGATGAAATAATAAGATGTCTCATTATAGACTATAACAAAAACATGCATATTTTTTGTTATTCGAACATTAGCATCATCATAATCCAAATTTCTATCAGCGTGAGTTAAAAATTGTTCTTGACGATAAGAGACCGGCGTCTACGGTGGGACCATTATATCTTCTCTCATTATGCATATTTTATGGTCTTTTCTAAGGTAACTCATCTTAAATCTTCTTCTATCGAAACCTTCTGTTTCGAACACGTTTAGAACAACCCCAGAATTCAATATCTAGCTACTACTCGACACGAATGAAGGTCATCTTATTGTTCTTCGTTCTTGAATTGCCTACTCCCTCAGTAAAATCCACAAAAAAAACAATGGAGCAAGTTCCATCTCTGAGGCAGTCAGTTCTTCGAATTTTTCTTCTATTAATTCTATGTGATCCGCATAAATCCGGTAGTAACTTCGTGGGTAGTTAGTATTCAGGTTGGATTCTCAGCATAGCGCTTTTTCTCAACTGCGACAATAGGAGAAGGGGAAAAAAAAAACCTTTCAAAATTCACGGCAGTGCAGATAGCTCTTGAGCTCTGATTTCAGATTTCAGATTTTTTCGAAAATTTATTCATTTTAAATCTAAAATCGCGATTATGAGAAATATTAAGTCGTATTCCTTTGCAATTCTTTCTCTGGTGCTTTTATGTTCCGTTGGTTATGTAATGGGAGGCCGTTACACATACAAAGTAGGCAATGCTGCTAGAACAACGGACAGAAATTTGACCATACACGTTGTCGCTCACACTCACTGTGACCCAGGATGGCTCAAGACCGTCGATGAATATTACTTCGGTAGAAATAACTCAATTCAATGGGCAGGAGTTCAATACATTTTGGATGCAGTTGTCGACGAACTTGATCTCTATCATGACAGAAGATTTATGTTCGTTGAAATGGCTTTCTGGAGCAGATGGTGGAACGAGCAAGATCAAAATATGAAAGATCTCGTCAAGGCCATGGTTGCTGACGGCCGCCTCGAGTTCATCGGAGCAGGATGGTCCATGCATGACGAAGCTACTCCATACTACGAAGATAAAATTGACAATATGGCAGTCGGACATAAATTCCTCAAAGACACCTTAGGTTACATCCCAACAATCGGCTGGCAAATTGATCCTTTTGGTCATTCTTCAACTACCGCCAACTTATTTGCCAAAATGGGATTCGATGGTATGTGGTTCGCTCGAGTTGACTCACAAGACAAAGTCAACAGATTAACAGAAAAGGGTATGGAAATGATCTGGCAACCTGAGACCAGCCAAAACGAAGAAAGCAGAATTTTCGCAGCTGTTAACTACGCTCACTATTCAGCACCTTCTGGTTTCTGCTTTGATATCGTCGGTTGCAGCGATGAGCCTATTGCCTACGATCCAGATCTTCAAAACTACAACGTAGATAGAAAGGTCGAACAAATTGTAAATTACTTCAGATCTATGTCTCTAAGTTATCAATCTGATCACCTTATGCACACTTGGGGTGACGATTTCAACTTCCAAGCTGCAGCTTCCTATTTCAAGAACTTGGATCAGTTAATCAAAGCAACTAATGAGAGATTCGAAAAATATGGTGTCAAAATGATGTTCAGCACACCATCAATTTATCTGAAAGCACTCAACGCTCAAAATATCACATTCCCAATGAAAACTGATGATTTCTTCCCTTACAGAGATGGTCCAGCAGCATTCTGGACTGGATACTACACCAGCAGAGTCTCACAAAAGGGATACACCAGAGAATCAGGCAGACTCTTCCAGAACATCAGAAGATTAGTCGTTCACAAGGTCGCGAGTGGCGAATCCAGCTACCTTAAGGCTAATATCGATAAAGTTGTCAAGGCTATTGGTGCAGCTGAAGAAAACAGAGGTCTCCTCCAACATCATGATGCCGTTGCCGGAACAGCCAGACAACACGTCAAGGAAGACTATATTTATCTCATGGAAAAGACCATGAATGATCTTCACGATGTAAATACATTTTTGATGAAGCTATGAAAATCTAATAATGATCTAGGTCGTCGTTAACCCAGTTTTCAGAGAAGCGACCCAAAGCAAACTCGGCATCGACACTAGTTTCACCAGATGCCTTACTAACACAACCGCCGATGCTTGCGATGTGACTCAAGGCCTCCTCAAGAAACAAGGTGTCCTTGTTGCCATCTACAATCCATTGCAAAGTGCTAGAGATCAAATCATTAGAATTAAGGTCCCAACAACAAAAGTTCAGGTCTACGCTTTGAACTCTCAACAAGAAAAAACCAAGCTTGACACCGATGTTATCTGCGCAAACCAAACTTCTCTCACTGATTGCGATCTCTATTTCTTCGATCATTTTGAAGGATTCACCCTGAACCATTACTTGCTTCAACCTACCACCCAATCCAACCAAGTTAGAAGTCTTAATGCCGTTGATAACCTTGCGGCATTAAAAACTATCCAAATTTCTAAAAACCGATCACTTACAGTATACACCTCTTCACTCTTTTCTCACCTTATGATTAATATTAGATTGTCAGAGATCTTTCCACATTCGCCTACAAAGACGGTGAGGACACTCATCCTTACAAAATTAAAATCAACTACTATCCTTCTTCTTGCGTGAGCGGCCAACAGCACTCCGGTGCCTACATTTTCAGACCAACTGATGCCACTATCAACGGGTCACTCCCTTATACTTCTCTTGGATCCGCGCAGGTGTTCAATGGAAAAGTTGTCACCCAAGTCTCCCTCTCCTCTGACGAAGTCATCGTGAACATGAGATTCGATGTTAAACAAACAAGCGTTCCTGGTTTCGAGCTTGAAACTTTCGTTAATTCAATCAATATCCAAGACAATATTGGAAAAGAAATTGTTGTTATTGTCGAATCACCTGAAATTAACAACAACCGTGTGTTCTATACTGACGCCAACGGTCTTGAAATGCAGAAGAGAATCTTGGACTACAGACCAACCTTTAACTTCACCACCGACCAACACGCCTCAGGAAACTACTACCCTGTCACTTCTGCTATTTACATTCAGGATAACACCACCGGTCTCAGAGCCACGTTCCTCACTGACCGAACCCACGGTGCTACATCACTTAAGAACGGTCAAATCGAAGTTATGCTTCACAGAAGATTGATCTGCGACGATGCTAGAGGAGTTGCCGAACCACTCAACGAGACTGGTACATCTTGTTAAACTAGCGTAATTAACTCTCTATTTCTTAGATTGGGATGGCCAGGGATTACGTCAATGGTTCAACGACAGACTCATCTTCTCATACGGAAGCGATGCTCAGAGAACCGCTCAATATCATCTTGACCAGCCTAACATTGTTGCCCTTGCAACTTACCCACAAACCCAACTTGAGAAGCTTGTGGGACATATCTATCCACATTTCAGCTTCAATCACATCGTTAAGAGACCTGAGAGAATGCTAGCTCAAGCCAGAAAAGATACCCTGCCTGACAACGTTAAACTTAACTTCAGACCTGTCTCCACAACGAATTACGTTGTGTGGCTCCACAATCTTAATGAAGCCAATGTTACAGTTCCAGCCTCTGCCCTTCAAGAGGATCCAAGCAAGCCAATTACTCTGGAAGAGCTCGCTTTGTCAGCTAACCAACTTAGATCTGACATGCTTCAAAGGAAAATGACTTGGAACGGTGTTAAACCATCCCTTGACAATGTCTATCGCCCAGGCGAAGGTAATAATTTTATTATTTGGTTATTTGCCTAACACTAAATAATGTGATAGACGACACCATCGTTCTCAGAGCTTTGGAAATTAGATGTTTCAACGTAACGATTTCCAATTAGAAGAAATTTATGGATATGCAAATTAATAAGCATTTAAAATAAAAATATGGTTGAGATATCTTGCTCAAAAGCAGTGTATCCATTCGATTCCATGAATTCAATTACATTAAAGTGATTATCAAAAACAATAAAGAGATTTGATTTTCATTGCCAATTCACTTGAATGACTAAAGAAATGACTTTTATTATTGGAAGCACAGTCGAAGATAAACTCAATTAAATTTTTTAAAGTTTACTTAATATTTTGACCTCGAGTCATTTTTGAATGGAATTTAGTATGATCCTTAGCCAAAACACAAGAAAGAGGAAGTATCACACTATTCCTCGTGAGAGCAGAGCTTTCCGAAACAAATTTTGTAAGATTTTTTTATTGCTCGGTATTTGTTACATCTCCAATTTTTTTTAAAAGGGTTTTTATTAATTTAACCTTGTTTATTCTAATTCAAAAAGAACCCACCTACTGCCGAAAAATAATTTTAAATAAATTTAGACAGTGAACTCTCTCTCATATGATGGGTTCAAGAGGAAAGAATTGACCTTTCATCCGATACAGAAAGTCCAAGTCAAACAAATTCCTTTTTTATATTTAATTGTTGGTTTAATTTAAATGCATGGTGTCGTAACGGGCTACAATAATTCACTTTGCAATGAACTTGAGAGGTGTATTATCCTGCTGGATCGTAGTCATCCTCTCTGAGTAATGTGTCCCCCCCCTCCCCTCCAAATTTATTGCGCCCAAGACAACGAGTACTCAAGAAAAACAGAAAATCACGTTTTGAACGAGATCTTCATCATTCCACCTATTAAACCATAATTTTGCTATAGGGATACTCATACACACCACTAAAGAGAGAATCAAGCGATATTCGATGATATGAAACTTCGTTTTCCTCAATTAATGTTACACGAGAAAAATTTTTTAAGCAAGACGAGAAAATTTTAAACCCTTGTCGGTAGCATTCATAGCTCTCATTTGTCTTCCCAAAGGCGACTTGTTTGCTCACGAAATTCGGTGTTCGAGCCTACAGCTTTAAGACGTTATGAAAGCTTGTGTTCTTTAATAAATTCAGAACTTAACTCGTTAAGAGTTTTCAGTAAGCATTGCGAGCTTAACCACTGGAAAATAATTTATTAAAATCCCAACTTACTCAAAATTAAAATAGATAGAATGACTCATTCTGCCAATATAAAGTTTGTACTCATGCTCTACTAACTTTTATACCAATCTGTCACTAAAACCTCTCCAGACGTAAAATCCCAGCTTCCATTTTTTTACTTATCACCATAACACGTTTAATTTCCATTATATATTGCCTGTAACTGTAATTAATTAATGGAACCAGCTTGTTCCAGTTATCTCTGATTTACCTTGTCAAGCGATTGCATTATACGTGATTCCTTGAAAGAATTTTGTTCGAATTAATTAATCAAAAATAGTTAGTCATCAATTAATACACGCTAAACCATACACACAGACCCCATCAATTCACCAAATGGTCGAGAGAAATAGCTATACTCCCTCTAAAAACTTATCCAGAAGCCAATCCAATAACGAGATGGATGTTGAGCAGCCTCCAAACCAAATCGATCGGATGATTGATGAACCAATACCAGAAACAGACAATTCATGGCTCCTTTTCGGGCATAAACCAACAGATCTCTTCAAATGCACGTTCCATTGCATGAAACAGTTCTTTGACGAGCAGCAAGGCATTTGCAAATTGATATCTTCTCGCAGTTTTTTCTCCAAAGCCTGCAAAAAGTCTATAAAAAAGTCTCAGCCCAATGAACTCTTGGTCAATCCTCCAAACCTCACCGGAAACACATACCAGACATTTATACCCAATAAAGTATATAAAATTTCATCAATGTCTTGACTAACATTTGCGAATTAATGATAGATATCATATACATTCGAGGGTATCGGCTCACGAATTTACAATACCAATTTCGACTCCAAAGGCGAAAAATTTTATGCCACTTCTCATGTAAATTCGCACGAAATGCTTCAATGTGCTCATATCATTTTCTCAAAATTAGAGCGGTACGGCAACGTTTGATGTAACATCGGATAATGTCCTTAAATTAAATAAAACAATCAATTGCAGCTATGCCAGTTGGGCTCTTACCGACACAGATTTCACTGAAGATAACAAGTACATGATACACTCTACCCTCAGTCCAAACGTCCAACTCTTTGATATTGAAAATCAAAAATACCTGGCGCAGCTGAATATGGACAGCGGCAACGAAGACGATGAAACCAGCTTCTTCTACTACAGTTTCAGACTATTTTCCGCAAAGATATCATCTGATGGTAGACAGGTGATTGCTGGTACCTCCCGTTCTCTGAACGGTAAAGCACGCTTACAAGTGTATGATGTGGAGGGGAAAAAGCTCCTAAAATCTGTTAATGCGCATGAGAATGATATAAACACCCTCGCATATGTTGATAAGAAAAGTTCTTCGTTGATCCTCACTGGCTCTGATGATGGACTCTGCAAGTTATGGGATACCAGAGCGCTTGATACCGGCAAACCAGTCAGCATTTTTTACGGGCATTTGAGTGGAATTACCTATCTGTCATCCAAAGAGGACACTCGTTATTTTATAAGTAACAGCAAGGATCAGAGTATCAAGCTTTGGGACTTGAGAAGGGCAAAGACCGATGAGAGACAATACCATCATTTCGGCTTTGATTACAGAATGGAAAAGCTTTCAGCGACTGAAATTGCAAAAATTAAGAAAGCAATGAAAGCTAATCCTCAGGACGATTCAATATCAACGTTTTTCGGGCATCAGGTCTACGTCACGCTGATTAGATGCCGTTTTTCACCAAAATTTAACACTGATCAAAGGTACATATACAGCGGGTCATCGGATGGATGCGTATACATCTATGATATTTTAACATCACAGCTTGTTGCTAAATTGGAATCTGGAGAAGATAAAATAATTAGAGATTGCGCATGGCATCCAGTTAATCAGACAATAGTGACAGCTGATTTCTCAGGCAATATAAACAAGTGGGATCATTTTGACCTGTAAAGTACCTTTAAAATATTAAGGCTCGAGCTTTTTCCAATAGTTTTAATAAAATCAGTGTTATTTATTGGTGGTGTAAGGTTAGATTTTTCAATCTAATTTTAGTAGATTGCATTTTTTTCAAGTTAAATTCTTTTATGTATCTTCTATTCACTTGCTTTATTTGTATGATTTGTCGATAGAATACGATTGTTTGGGAGAGACACATCTCTGCCCGAATTTTTGTATGACCAAGCTATTTAAAACGCTTTTCTTTGAAAATCAGCTTGATCTTGAAAACCCCAATAATGGTAAGCAAGAAAAAATGTGGTTTCAATTTCAAATGAGGAAGTAAGTTGAATCAATGCGTTTAATTGATAATTCGTTCTGGGGTTTTGGGGTTTTGGGGTTTTGG